>Ga0116231_10000148_pt1 | contig 92971 bp, 73 predicted proteins | sample S1TSphgellanicum_2_FD_89695 | JGI IMG/M metagenome (GOLD analysis project Ga0116231, IMG submission 89695) | Host-associated microbial communities from peat moss isolated from Minnesota, USA - S1T2_Fd - Sphagnum magellanicum MG | ecosystem: Host-associated > Plants > Peat moss > Unclassified...
CAAATTAAAATAAAATAAAATAAAATAACAATCTATTTTACTACCTACTGGAATCTAAATGCAAAGAACAGCGTGAGAGTGTGAGTGAGCTAATATTGTTGTACCTGTTGTCTGGCTGGCTACAGTAGTAGAGAGTAACTGTGGTTAGTGATCAGAGCAACCTAATGGAAAGAGACCCTAACTAGTGGGATCAGTGATCGTAGCAGCCTAATGGAAAGAGACCCTAACTAGTGGGATCAGTGATCGTAGCAGCCTAATGGAAAGAGACCCTAACTAGTGGGATGAGTGATCATAGCAGCCTAATGGAAAGAGACCCCGACCAGTGTGATCGCTGACCATAGCAGCCTCATGGAAAGAGACCCTAACCATTCTGATGGCTGACCATACCAGCCTAATGGAAGAGACCCTAACGAGTGTGATGGCTAACCATAGCAGCCTAACTAGTGTGATCACTGATCATAACAGCCTGATGGAAAGAGACCCTAACTAGTAGTCATGGGCTTTTAGCAGCAAGGGCCCCTCTACGACGTTTGTTGCAGAAGATTATCATCGATTCCTGATCATCATGCATCATCATCCATGGATCATCATCGTCATTACTGGAGTTAACTTTCACTTCTTTTTCTTCTTCTTAACTTAATCACTCTCGACTTCTTCTTCAAACTCTCGACTCCCATAGGCAGGAAACTCTGGCTCTGGCTCTTCTTAACTTTGCAATATCACAAAGTAGGGAAAGTAGGCTAGTGCTGGCGCTGCTGCTTCTTTTTTCTGCTGCGGCTCATGTCTGCGTAACTTCTGTTGTCCTGGAGCTGTCAGAAGTCATTGCTGAGTTGTGGGCCGGCTGGATGGCCGGGAAGGGGAGTGAGGTGGGGGAGGTGAGAAGCGGAGCAGGAAAGTTGTGCAATATTGTAGCATTATTTCTGCTGCAGTGGGGTACACACATGTCTCTCTCTCACACACACACAGAGACAACACCAGCATGAGCAGCAGCAGCAGCAGGTGCAGCAGCCACACAGTTGTTAAGTCACAGGAGCAGGCAGGCAGCAAGCAAGCAAGCAAGCAAAAAGTGGGGGTGCAACAGCCAGCAGTAAGTAGCAGCAAAGTGCAGACTGGAGACGCCACCACAGTGAGAACCAGCACCCACAAGGATGGATGATGATCAAGTGGTTAGGAAACAATTTTTCTGTTGGATTCCAGTTCCCTTGCTAACCATAGTGGTTAACTCAGGTGCTTTTTCCTTATTCCTAGTAGTGCTAACAACCCACCTATTGGCAACCCCACTTGTTACTAGCCAGTTGTTAGCAGGTAGGGTAGGTAATGAAAGCAGCTGTCAACATCAGGTTGTTACTTGTTACCAAGTAGTAAAAACAGCCATTGTTTCCTACCTACGTGTAAACTAGTGTTGGCCAGCTATTGAGTTTTTGACTCGGTTATCAACCCGGTCATCAAGTTGGCTATTAATAACCTATCAGCCAGTTCTTGATATCTTTTATAATCCATTAAATTTTATAACTATCTGAGATTGAATTTTCAAAATCTAATAAACTACTTGGATGGGCCAATTATCATCCAAATAGGTTATCAATCCTTAAACATCAATACTATATATACGCAAAATTAAAAAAACCCAATATAACCTATGTATAACCAATGATTATTACCCAATTTTTTTGATAATTCACACAACACCCAAAAAATTGATGTTGATAATCTGTGTGAGTCCCCCAAAAAAAGAGCAATAACTGGCCAGCACTGGTGTGAACTGTGAACCATCTAATTGCCTAGTACCTAGTTGCCTACTTTTAAAAACTTATGTACCTGTATGTAGGACCTACTTCTTACAGAGTGGGTTACCAAGGTGAAACCGGATATTAACTCTGTTGAGGTTCATCCATAACTGATTCATAACTACCATCCAGTGAATGAACTAACGCTGGTGGGTGCTGGTTCACTCTGGCTGAGACTGGGGAGTGATTTGCTAACAACCCGCTTGTTAGCAAGTTGTTAGCTGGTAGGTAGTGAAAACAGACCTTACCAGCAGGTTGTTAGCAGGTAAGTAGTAAAAACAGCCTTTACTTATGCGGTAACCATCTAATATTACCACTTTGTTGCGTAGTTTTCTACCTACGTACCTATGTGTAGGACCTACTTCTTTACATCACAGAATGGATTACCACGGTGAAACAAGATATTAACTCAGTTGAGGTTCATCCATAACCGAGTCATAGCCAGGATCTGGTGGATGTTACCTGGTGGGTGTTTTGTTCAGTCTGTAGATCAGAGAATGGATTACTACAGTGAAACCAGATATTAACTCAGTTGAGGTTCATCCATAACCGAGTCATAGCCAGCATCTGGTGGATGTTAGCTGGTGGGTGCCGGATCACCCCGGCCGAGCCTGGCGTGTTACAAAAGACATCATCAGGTTGGGGGTGTGGAGTGTGGACATGAGCTGGCTAAACAAGGGGATTTGTGTAATGGTCCATTACTAATTCCCAAATCCCAACAACTCCAAACCCCCATTTATAGATATCATTTACACACACCCCACCACCACCATCCAATACTCTCTCTCTGCAACAGCAACAAACAGCAGATCCTGACAATACCAACAAAAGTAGTGCAACATACAGTATACTAGGTACTTAAAACGCCTCTTCTTTCTACCAGTCACCATCCCATCTCTCCATCCCTCTCTCTCAAGCCTTTCGCTACATGTTTATTGGCCCTTGCCTTGTAAGGCAGGGATATTGTTGTTGAGAATCATTATAGAGTATAGTAGCTTCAAGGGATTTTGACCCCTAGAAACTAGGTTATTTACCACTACATCAAGTGTCAGGTAAAGCCCAAGGCCAAGGTCATGGGCTTTACTGAGCTGAAAGATCTGCTTCCACATATATTTTCTTTTATCCCATGATACTTGGTGGGTATCATAGCAGAAAACTCAAATAAATTAATTGGCGGGGGTGGGGGAAGTGGGGGGGGCATTGCAAGAAATTGGAATTTTTTTTTCCTCGTTTTTCATTTCGTTTTTTCAAAACACCCTGCAAGCAATGGAGGAAAAAAAATACATTAGGTAACATGCCTTTCAATTATTTTAAAAAAGAATTGGAACAGGTCTTTAGGCATTTGGAGAAAAAGTTAGTGTATGTGAAAAACACCTTATATTAGTATGTATTCTTCCTACAGAGAAGACAATGGATCTTACACCCACCGATCACTCTCACTAAGTGGGAGGGATCTTACACCTGATCTCTCTCTCTCCTACCTCCTTGTGATCTACCCATGTTTAGGCTTATGATGAGGTTTACCTTGTGCATTATGGTGGGTAAGGCCCACTCATTGGGGATACTCTCAAGAGTGAGGCCAGACTCCGCTACCGGCTTGTAATAAGGCCCCCCTTTCGTTTTTTGGAATTCCCCCCACCATTTGGGCTTTACAATCGAATGTATTGAGGATGCCATCTGCAAACGAAAAGTTCGGCAGGGTTACATCAAGAGGGTGGATTCAAGTGTGGTGAGTACTAGAGAGGGTACCCTTGGTGGCCAATTCCGCAAGGCAAGTGGTGGTTAGGCAAGTCCAGCAGGGCAATCTGGTGGCTGCAAGTCTGGTAGAATCTGTCAGTATAGACCGTTCTGGGCTGTAAATAGCAGGGGAACCAAGTCCCTGACCTTAAAAGTCAAGGGAACTCCCTCAATTGGATGGAACCAGTGTTGCCCGGTTATTGAGTTTTGACCCGGTTGTCAGCCTGGTTATTGATAACCTACCTGTCAGTTCTTGATTTTTTTGATAACTGGTTAATAACCTAGCCAGCTGATATTGCTTTTTAAAATTTTAATAACCTACCAGGATGACCTGATACCATCCAGGTATAGTTATCAATCTTAAAATGCTAAGCATGTTAATGATATAAAACAGAAATACAGAAATAAAATCAAAATATAAAAAAAGAATTATAAAAAACCTTATATGCAGCTAATAACTGATAGGCAACAATTAGCAATCAGTTATTTGATAACTTACCTTTATGCATAATTGAGAATTATTACTCAAATAATATTGATAGCACCCCAAAAATTTGATATTGATGTTGATACCCTAACTGGCATCCAAATTTCCTTTTCATAAAAACCTACCCAGGGATTATGAAAAAAATCAACAACCGGCCAACGCTGGATGAAACCCTCCAGCTCCTAATTTGACCTAGAGATCAAGTCACAAGGAAGCTCACAACAATAAGACCCAAAATGATGAGTTTGTATCAGCTCCACCAGCAGCAGCATAATTGCATGTAACTAATAATTTGGATGAAGTTCACATTAAAAATATTTGGAAATTGAATTTGGACTTGTAAAAGAGAACATGACATAGTGCTCTTCCAAAGGGGAAATATGATGACTTTGATTGATCAATCACAATGCCCCATACTTGCCCTAAGAACAATGGCAAAAGAGCAACAATTTTTTATGTATCTACAAACAAAAAAGAGATATGCCTATGGTTCCTGATTTTCTATCTGATCTTAAGAATGTGTTTTTTTAGGCTCTACATATCTAGATTCTCCAGTGATCCGAATGCAGTACTAATTAATACTTTGTTAACTTTTTACTTTGTTTTATAAAACATTATTGTGCATACGTGTTGGCTATAAACAAGATATGAAAGTTTTAAAAGACCCATCCTTCTTTTTTCTGGACCACCTTCTGGATCCTGAATCCATGTATAGGAATTCAATGATTCTTATTATTTAATTTTGTTTGGTTTAATACGTTTTATGATAGAGTGTGTACACGTAACTTTTTTCTGGGAATAAATTGTGAGTCCAAGTTTTCCTGGCACTGTAGGCCCAGGACTTTGTGAATTGTGAATTTTGTTTGTTGTTTTCTTCCTCTTCTTTCATTTCTTAATATGGGTGTGTGGGTGTCAGACAATGGAGAATTATTTCTCCATCATAGAAATCATAGATGGAAGGGAAGGGAAGCAAAAGCCAACTCAATAAGTTATAACACTCACAATTGCGGTGGCAGATCCATGCAAGTAGTTGACATCTAATTATCAAAATGGCTTCCTTTGATTCAAGTGCTAAAGGCATAGTTAAGGTTTAGGGTTTATCATAGCAATGTGTTGTCTGTAAAGTTCAAATAACTTGGAGCAAATGCAGCCAGTTTTGGGATAACACTGGCTGTCTAGGAGATCCACAACCCATGACCCAAAGTTTTACACATAAAAAAATCTGGCCTCAAACAAGTATTTCCTCTGAAACTCAGGCCCAAACAGGCTACAGTTACCTCCATCTCTGTGAAGCTCAATACTGTCACATGCAGGTGCAGAGGTCTCTACCCTTCTTGGTGAAGTTGTGAACTAGGTAAAAGGTGTCATGACCAAAGGTCATGCATATTTTTGCAGCTCAAGTGAGGTGAGCTCAAGTCACCTCAAAGAGACTTCTAAGCAACTTTGTTTCAAAGCAACCTCCAACCCAAATTCTCATGCTAGTTGTTTGGTCCTATGACATCAAGAAAGATGCCAAGTGCACGGGGACAGAATAAGTCCGGATGAGAAAAAGGCAAATTTTGGTGATTTAAAAAAAAAAAAAACCCTGTTGCTAAGGACACCAAGGGGTACCTTTGGACATTTGGTGGTGTCTGTTCTAGCAACCATGTTCCTTACTTAATTTTCCTTGGAATTTTCATCAAAGCCTTTGATGGAAATTCCTAACTGCCTTAACTAGTGGGAGCGCATCTCCTTGAGTGCACAACACTGTTCCCAAATGTCTTTGGTGGTGCCCCTACCATCCCCTAACATCCTTCCCAACACCCACTGTCGCCCATAATCAAACTCTTTTTCCAGCATTTCTTGGTGCCCCTACTATTCTCACAGCTTGTTTCATGGCATTCCCATTGTCCATATACATTCCCCCATGTCCTTCCCAATGCCCCCATCGCTCCCCACTGTCCCTTGTCACCACCGTTCTTGCCATTCCTGTTGTTCTGTTGCCATTTGTGTTGCCTCATCACTATTCATGTCCTCTTGTCGCCATACCTTTCTTTCTGCCATACCTTTCTTTCTCTTTGTCTCATCGCCTTGTCACCATTCTCATTGTGTCCATTACTATGTCACCATTCTCATTGTGCCTATGGCTATTTTTGTCATCTCATCATCTTGTCACCAATCTTGCCATCTTGACATTTTATTGTCCTTGTGAAAACCAAACTAGGACAACTCCAAACCACAATCTCCCATTCCAATCGATGTTTGGGACATGTAGCATGTTTTGGAATGGCCCATGGACATCCATCAAATGTGTGCCACAAGGGGAGAGACTTTTTTTGGTAACTCTAGTAAAGAATGATGAGATAACAAAGCTAGATTGAGTTCATGTGGGACCATGTACATGCTACAAACACTTGGATCCAAAGTTTCCCTGACCAAACAAAAAAGGATTTGTCACATGACAAGCATGTATATCCTAATATGACACTCCCAATGACCAAGTTAGGTTTGCATTAAAAAAAAACAAATCAGGTCAACATGTCGTTTCTCAAGTACTAATTGAAACCTTATGTAATTTTAGACATGTGATTGTAAGAAAGTTTGAAAACAAAAGCAGCAACTCCAAATAAAAGCTGAGCTCATCAGAGCGCAGGAACTCTTGAGTAGGCTCATGAACAAGTATAGAATCAAAGAACCACCAGAACCTGTGGTTTTCATGAGAGAACCAATGGTTTTAGGGTTGCTTACTTGACGTTTTTTTTTTCTTTTTTTCAAATGTTTGAGAAAGCAATGGTTATATACCAGAATCAGTTATTTGATTGTTTGAGAATTGCAATTATAAATCCTAAAAACCAGCCTGATAACCAACAGAGGTCTGTTCCTGTTTTTGATAATCACCCAATACTGGTAATTATCCATCTACCTTGTGAGCTACTCAGTTTTCCAAGATTACTTTCAAGTTCCCCCCATGTTGGTGTGTTTTACAAGTTCAAAAGGCACCTGTAAAACAATATCTAGAATGTGATGAAAAGCATTCATCTGGTGAGTGAGACAAAAACTGTGCTGTAGAAGTTTGTGTAAGTTAGGCTTGCTGCATGGCTGTTGTCCAAACTTGGTGCCACAAAAATGGATGGAATTGGGTGTTCTCCAAAAGTTCACACACACAAAGAAAAACCCATTTTTTTGGGCCATGAGTCTTCTTCAGACATTCAACACATGATATCTGTTATGGTGGCCACAGTGAACCAGCACCCACCAAGTGCACTGTGAAGGATGAATGGTAGGTGGTCAGGAAACAGTTTTCTGTCGGGTTTCAGTTCCCTAGTTAACCATGGTGGTTAGCTCAGTTGCTATTTTTTTCCGACCTACCTACTAACAACTCACAAGCAGGTTGTTAGTAAGTAGGCAATAAAAACAGCCATTACATATGGATAAACCATGTACTTACCTAATAATTACCTATTTTCTTATCTACCTACCAATGTATGAGACCTATCTCCTACAAAATTGGTTACCAAGGTGAAACTGAATATTAACTCAGTTGAGGTTCATCCACAACTGAGTAATAATGGGCATCCAGTGGATGGTGCACTGGTGGGTGCTGCTGGTTCACTGAGGTTAAATATGGTTACAAGTAGCATAATAGTCCCTTTTCATTGTGCAAAACACATGTTGCTGCTGCATCAAGCAAACAAAGCCCTTTGGCTCCACTACCTACATACCTACCTACCTACCAAGCTGTACTCTTACATTGAGATTACCTGATCAGGACAATAGGTCAAAGAAAACCATCCCCTTCCCACCACCCAACAATTGCATTGTATACCCCTGTAGTCCTACCAAAGTGCACTGATGCCAAAGTGCCTGCACAGAAAAAACAAAAGTGAAGCTGGCAAATTGCACTCAAAAACATGGCATTAGAAGATTCATGGTATTTAGGTTTCCCAAAGCAAAAGATTTTCAGCACCGTATTTTGGCCAGAATGTGAACCAGCACCTACCAGCTCACCATGCAGGATGAATGGTTGGATGAATGATGTGTGAACAGGAAACGCTTTTTCATTGTATTCTTGTCACATAACTAACCACAGTGGTTACCTATGTAACTAACCAGCCACATCCATCTACTGTCCAAGTAACCACCAAGTGCCTTAAACCACCTCTACCCTATTGGACTTTCCCATAACCCAACAACACCCTATAATAAAAGTAAGTCCAATGGGGTGTGTTTAAGCCTTAAACACCTTTCCTAGGGTTTAGGGCATCCTCAGAGGTGGATATCATCAGTCTTAGGTACTGAGTTTTTAATGAAGGGTTTGAGTGTCCATGAAGAATGCATTGATTGTATTCAGGGTTGAGGGTCCAAGAGGAAGAATGTATTGATTGTATAAAGGAGAGATGAATGCTTTTGACTACTTGAATATTGTGTTTGATATTGTTGATTGTAGAGACTAGACTCTAGAGACTGGAGAGCTTGACTACGCTGAAAATAGTCTTGGGATGAGTACCTTGCAGCAGGGTTTGTTTTAAGGATTTTTGATGTAGCCGTGATCATCGACAAAAATAATTTAGCCAAATTTGGCTATACACTAGATATGAAATTTTTTCAAAAATATTTCTATATTTTTGACTACCTACTTGAACTAAAGATCTAAATCTGGAGGTTTGGAATTTTTTTCCTTTGAAATCTGACAAATTTGGGCCATTTTTTCCATGAAAAATCCTTTGCATTGGTTGAAATCATATTTTTAAGGTCGAAATCTGAAGGAAATTCGTCAATAAAAAAAATGCTGCCTTGCAAGGTTCCTAAAAATGTTTTTGAAATTTCCAACAGTTGGATTTTATTTAGACAGTTTTGGTGCATTTATCACAATATTGCAAATTCCAAGCCGCTTAGCGACACCAAAAAAATAAAAATAAAAATTAATGTTGCGACTTCCACAAAGGATTTCTTGAGAAAAAATCCTTTGAACTTTGCAATAACAAGAGATTTACAAAATGAAAATATGAAATATATGTACATGGCTTACATACTATGAAGTTGTATGATGATGCACATACATGTCAATAAAATCTCTTAGACATGGAACAAAGTTGTTGTTCATCGTTAGAACAACTAAACATGGTGCGCATACACACACATACAACTCAAACATTCACAAAGCCACAAGAAAACATCAAAACTTGTCACAAGACACATACACAAACATGTAGACACACCCACACATTCCAAGTCTCAAACATAGACGCACACAAAGACACACAATGTGATGCCCTAAATTTCAAGGAGATATACATAGTCAAATAAACACACAATGCACACAAAATAGACTTATGCACACACATAGAAACTCACATAGACATAGATAGATAGATACACAACCAAAAGACAACAATGCCTTAGTGAAATCTAACTGTAGAAGTGCAAAAACCACCCAATTTAGTGGCCAAAAGATGTAATCATTGAGAATGAGATTTGTGAATACCATAATCATTATCGTCAAAATATAATCCAATGATTGTATAGATTTTTATGCCTTGCAATTATTAATGCTTGCATCATATAAAAAAGCATTCAATCTATAATTTTTTTGAAAATACATTCCAAAAATGACATGCAAGTGCTCATTGAGATAATTTTTTAATTTCATGAAAAACAAGATAAAAAAGGTACATTAGTGATCTTCCATTAACCCCAATACTTGCATTGTTGCAATTTCCACTAGTTTGAAAAACTTGAGGAGTGAATGCTTTAGGATGTAAGAAGCCTTCAAAATGTGCCAAAGTTGAATTAAAGGATTAATGTGAAAGGGAGCCTCCATCATAGTAACAACATTGAATTTTAGATATGTTAGATTACATATCTAAAGCATTTGACAACACAATGGTTGGGTAAATTTTGGCTATTTCCATAGTAATGCCTACTTATGAGGCTTTGATAGGTTCTAGGTGTCACTTGCAAATAGTGACATGATTTGATAAACATCAAATGATGATGGAAGTCCTCTTCAACATCAACTTGAACTCAATATTGTGCATTTAGTAGATTCCCATATCATCCATTACATAAGATGTAGGAAATCTTGCAATCAATTCCTAAGTAATAGACTTAACTACAACTACAAGCATCATATTAACAATCACAAAAACATTAAGTTGTTAATAATCACAAACATTAGTTTAACAAGACTTTCCAAGATTTAATGGACTTTGTAACTTTTTTTTAAGACTTCCAAATTGCATCCACCACAATAAATGATATCAACATCTTTTGATGCAGGTCTTGACCTAGATTTTGGAGGGTTTGTATGTAGGTGAACATTTTGTAATCAAAGATAATAATATTTTATAATTCAATAATCATGTGTATTTGAACATTTTTAATGGACTCATATGGGACTTGTAAGGAGTTTTGTATTTGTCAAAAATGAACCATTATATAAGACGTGAACTTCATCTATTACATGTTTATTATAGTTTTGCACTCACCTTTTGATGCCCCAAATTTTAAGAAAATTAACATTGGATAAATCCTTTAGCCTACCAAAATCCCCATTACCCTTCCTTTGTCTCCATCAAGGACATTGGGGATGTTAAATTTATAAATTAAAAAACTTGGATCATTGTAGGTTGTAAGGTAACGAGAATGAAGAAAACAAATGATGGACATGTACATGTTGGTTTTGAATCTTTCACCAAACATAAAAAATCTCCAACTCACTTGTACCATTTTGTTAGCAATGTTTAAGCCCATACTTAAAAATTTGTAAAATTCAAAAAGTAAAACCACAAATGTTGATTACCTAACTTGTTTTAGGTCCAATAGACTTATCTTCCATTTCAAATGATAATGTCCTAAAATTCTTTGAAGAGATTCAACATATATATACTACTTGGATCTAAATTTAAAAAGTACAAGATTCCTTGGTGGATTTTAATGGTTGAAACATAATCACAAAGAAATTCATCAAAGAAATTTTGGGCAAATTTGATCAAAACATGGATTGATTCCAACATAGGGAATGAAAACAAAGAGAAATAATCAAGTTTACATCAACAAAAAAATTAGTTTTGGCTCATACATGATAAATTTTTTGTCTTTGGTCATTTTTTCTATGAATGACTTGTACATGGACATCACTCTTTTTGTTAAATTAAGCATGTTGATTTAACATATTTTGAAATTACATAAAATCTTGTTCCCCTTTATTTTCATCAAATATGTTGATTTCATAAATTCAATGTGTTGTTTATAACTATGATAGAAGAACAAATAAATGTTTTTGGAAAAAATCTTATATATGTTTAACAACATAATTTGCATAATTAAATTTGTTTGATGTGCCATACAATGAATACCTTTTATATGGGGAACTAATTTATTTTGGATTTGATGAGTAACACCAATTTGCACCCCTTGGGATTAGGGAAATATTAACACCCTCATTCCCAAAAGGATATAAACATGTGTTTTTTTAGAGCATCCATAAAAACCTTCATTAGATTATCTATGTGCTTTCTCCCCCAATAATTTTTAAAAATTAATGAAATCAAAATAGGTAGCCAACAAAAATCTTAAATGTGTAACCATTAATTAAAACCCAAAATTGATTATTAGTCATGGTGACCTCATCACAAAATAATGCATGATATTTGAACTAACAATTGCATTTTTTAATTTCCTAGTTTTTTGATTATGCATACATTTAGCCATTACCCAATCAAAATAATAATTCCAATAACATTTAAATAAGATGGGGGCATTTAAGAAAAAGAATAGGCTTCCACTGTCAAATTCTAACATCAACTTTGTTGGCACAACAAATGCATGATTGTGACAAATTGTTGCCTCCTTCTTGTGCAACCCCTTTGAGTCCTCCTTGAACTTGTTCAACAACAATGATTGAAATGTGCAAAAAATGTGACTTAATTTTACATATGGTTGCACTTGTTGTTAATATATCATTTTCTTGCCTTCTTGCCCAAATGTGACATGTCATGAATGTTCAATTCATGATTAATAATCAACAAATCTTTACCAAACTTTCTTTTTTCAAAAAAAAACTTAAACAACCTGAATATGAATATTTCAAAAAATCAAAGTGATTGATAAGTACATTGTATGTCTCCTCAAGTTTTTTATCATGTTATTGAAATTTTTTAATGGTTTAAATTATTGTTGCATTGGTTTTGTGGATTTTTTTTCCAACCTACCCTTTTGAAAATTAATTAATGTTGAACATTAGTTGTAAATAAGGCAACCTAGTTTGTCTTTCCTAGATGTTTATGAAAAGTGTTACATTTTGGCCCTAAGAATACATCCCTCCCATTAGCAAAAAAAATATAATGCATTTTATTCAATGCATTTCTCCATATTCAATCTTCAACATTTTGGCCAACAAAAAATGAATGGCCCCAAGCTCAACATCTTGAAACTTTTGTGATATATTGTAATTTTTTTTCAACTTTTAAGATGGAGTTGCATATATTTCCTTGCTTGCAAGCACACAATTTATGTCACCTTTAGGGTAGGGGCAATGTAGGTGGGTAATCCACAAGGATAAATTGAACAAAAAACAAGATTGTTGCATTTGGAGTACAAAATGCAATCCATTTTACTACCACCTTAACTCACTTTGAAAGATTTATTTGCCTACACTTTAGAGGGGATGTAAAAGGAAACTGTTTAACAACATTTTTGCTTTATGTGAAGTAATGTTGCAATACAATGTTCTTTTGCATTTTGGTGTCATGTAGTTCAAAGAAATTAGCACCTTTGACCATATTAAAACACATGATATCACAAAATGACATTTATTCACACCAAATTTGACTAAAAGACAAAATGCTACCTCAAACACATTCAATGAAAAAGTTCAACACGCAACGCAATACATGACATTTATCTTTCAACCCAACAAGTTTGAGAATCAATAGAAAATCATGACTTGCAATTGCATTGAAGACAATCGGAGAAGTGTGAAGCTCCTTGCAATACTTGGCACCCATGACCCAATAAGATTTTGACACAAGTTAATTATAACAAAAAAACATGCTACAACTTTCAAGAAATGTGACCTTGAGTTTGATAAGCAAACAAATGGAAAACATGTAGAAGCAATGACATATCTTTTTGAATTTTAAACTTGGTGAAATGTGCTTAGAACTTGGAAGTTGCAATGGCATATCATTCATGAAACACAATTGCAGTGTGTAGTGTGTATTCAATTTTCCAATATTAAAGTTAGGTGCCACTACCAAATGTTATGCTCTAGACACCTTCAAATTATAATTTACATTAACTTGTAATAGTACAAATTTGAAACAATAGCTATGAATTAAAAAAAAATTGTTGCATTATTTAGTGGAACACTTATTGTTCATTTTGGCAAGTGGCTACAAGCAATCAAAGTTAAAAGTGGTGATGAAAGTGTGTTCATATTTGTGATGGGTTGGCAAAGGTGATAGTCCATTCACCAATTGCTAGCAATGAACCTAAATCGAGCAACTATAATCATTGCAAGGTGGTGATAAGAACTACATGGCCAATACATGGCAATACAAGGTGGCAAACTAAGTTAAACTATGCTCCACCAATGTGGCAATCTATTTTATTTCAAACAATAGCTAATTGTCATTGTTGAAATGTCAAATGTAGCCTAGTGAAAAGGTTCTTGGTCTCACTTGTAATGTTTGTGGTATTGTGGATGATAAATGGTTTGAAATATTTGGTGCACTTTTTTTTATTAGACACATTCAATGTAATTAATATTGCTATCTTACACCTCATCATTATTTTTGAAGTCAAGCTAAAATTATGTGAATTGAACTTAATCTAATTTTTAACCTCTAATTAAATGTGGGGTTTAAATGTAATCTATATAGTAAAAATAACACTTGTTTTAGTCATGCATGAGTCTTTTCCACATGTATGTGGTATAATTATTCATGGGATGAATTAGTTGTGAATTATGTGCATAGTATTGCAATTTGTATATGGATTTTGAATCATAAAACAAGAAACAAATTCCCCATTCAAAATATAGCTCTTGTAGTTCACTCATGTTTAATTTGTTAACCACCTTACATGTAGTGGGCTATAATTCACTTTGAAGATCATGTTGATATCATAGAAGTTCACATGAATGGAAACCTTGATGGAAATTTGATAATAATTGCATCTTTTGATTTTGCCTTCCAAGAAGCAACCATTTTGTAGATAAATTAGTTTAATTTAATTTTGTAAAATCTAAATAACTAAACTCTCACATTCTAATAGCCATGTTTGCAGATTAATAAATTTAGACTCATGACTGGATGTAGCTAAAAACAACTTCTTTTTAGAAATCAGAAAGATACATACATTGTGGAAAACAATATTATTAGAAAGAGGAATGCCAAAGGATATTACAGAGAGTCTACCACTTGATAACATAAATAACATGTAAGAATTTTCCTTTTGCTTGCAAGGATCACATACATTTCCAAGGCCCTTTTGATGAGTAATTTTCTAAGCTCCAAACATCATAGAGTTTGAGATTTTATTGCAAAAGCTATCACCCCATGAAGATGCATTGCCTTTCTTCATTGCATTTGCAATAGTAGGATGCATGAAAAATTATCCTGTAGTACCTTGACAATTTGAACACTAATTCTATTGTTTATAGAAATGTTGAAATTAAAAAAATAACTTTGTTTAAAAGGTCAAAATTTTTGAAGGAAAAAAAGAGAATCTTTTGGAATCTGCAAGAATATTCTTTACTTTAACCTTCAAAATAAATTAATTATTTGACAAACATGTGTTGAAACTGGCCCTGTACCAGGGTAGTAGCTTTGCTTGTCCACAAGTATAAGAAGTTTCTTTGGGAAAATTTCCAATCCCTCTCTACTAGGCAGATTGGTGAATCTCATTATAACACATTTTGTTGCTTTTCCCTTTTCCCAAGAGATGAATTGAAGTTGATTGTGATTTTTGGGGGAAAAAAACAAGAACACTTGAGCAGTACACATATCTGCTTTGAGTGTTCTCATTCTTTTGGAAAATCAGCTCATGCTAATAAACACATGCAATGCAATAAATTGCAGTTCAGTCTCCAGGGAGAAGGGGGCATGTAAGAAAACTCTTCTTCAATTTACACCGTAGCCGCCCAGGACAAACAAATCCCCAAGTTCATTATTGTTTCTTCTGACTTCTACTAGTACCCACAACCCCAAGCGAAAACAAACTACACAATTGATGTGGTGCAACCCTATATGTGAGTATGAGGAGGAGGTTGCAAGGTTTAAAATGCACACCTAAATCTTAGGCTTTGTGCACTCATCTCTAAAATTAGAGAAGCACGAAGCTCCTTGCAATTTGCATGTATTTACCATGGGCCGGATGCAAAAGACGTGTAACATTTAGATACTAATTCATCAAGACAACTCTTGAAAGCAATTCCAACAAAATTCAAGGCATGAATTCCCCTATTCTCATTGACCACAAATGTTTGCTTCACACCTATGAACAAATCCCATGAGGCTATTACAACACTTAAGTATCAGTTTCTTGAAGAGAACTCAAAACAATTCAAGGCTCACAATCTAACAATCTCATTGGCCAAGTTTTCTTTTTTTTTACACCTAGGCACAAGCCTATTCCACAAACTTTTGTATATTTGTGTATATTTTTCACACTAACATTATGACCTTGTTTGTATACAGACATAGTTAGAAAGTCTGACCTTTCATACCACAAGAGAGAGTTGATTGGATGGAGAACATACCAAAACTACTTAAATACCCAAAATTAACTGAAGCAACAGTTTGTTATGCACTAGCTAAAACTTTGCCAAATAGAGAGAAGCAAAAGTTTGCCATCCACATAATTCCAGCTCTTTCTTCGGCGCTTGATCAAGGGTCCTCGACCTTCTCACTGTTGGACTTTGGAGTCTTTTCAGCCTCCCAAAGCATTTTCCATAGCTCATGTTTAATGTGATTTTAAAAAGAGGAAATTCAAAATAATTTACGGAAATGCCTCTTCCATTGTTGTAGCCTAATTTCAAAGAAAATAGAGTTATCCGTAAAGTCATGCCCTATTGGGCCTGAGTTGCACGCCTCATTTGATGCTTCATCCCCTCCTGGCTGTTGTCCCCAAAGACATGAAATTTTATTAAATAAGGGTATCTCAGGATTAAACGCACCAGGCTCGAGAACATTTATAATTAGAGTACACATAGCAACAAGCGGTGATTGGTTGAAGGCGTTCAGGAAAAGAAAGGACAGGGTAAACTCAGTTTAGCGCCAAATTTGTGCTAAACTGAGTTTCATGCCCCGTTGAAAGCCCAGTGTACTTTTTTTTTTCCTGTTTTTTGAAATCTCATCCCCTATCTGACCAAACAGGGGGTTTAGGTGCCGTCTTTTCCTGACTTTACGGATAACTTTAATATATCAGCTTATTTAGTTTGTTAATGGCTTCTCTGGTTGTGGGTGTTGAATATATTACATTTTGGAGTTGTTGTTTGTACTCTCAAAAGCCTTTAAACCTTTGTGTTAGGTAATGCCCACCGAGGTGGTTATACTCAGTGGGCCTTACCAGAATAAGGTGATTGCCTGAAGGTGGCAGCAGAAGGGAGTGCAAAATTCTGGTAACATTCACAATCCGAGGACCTTACTCAGATCGTAATGACCATGTCAACTCATACTCATCACACAAACAAAAATTGACTAGCCCTTATGAAAATGTAAGAGCCCAACTAGAAAGGTAAGATGACCTCCAATGTCCTGAGGGAAGATTACAGATTTAAGGCACCCTCCAACTAGGGAAATCTCTGCCATGCTAACATTACATGTCTTTGAATCAATTAACATTTCCAAAATTTGAAAATTTTCATCATTTTGATTCTCCATTTTTTTAATCTATTTTACATATGTATGAAGACGTCGGGAAATGAGGGATAGTAGAGTACCATACATAAAATGCAACAGAGCCTGGCTGGATTATTAAATAACTTGGAGAAAAATTGTCTATGGCTTCTTGAACTATTGGATAATTTGTAGAAAGTGTTACTTCTCTTCTGGAGGAAGTGAAACCTATTCTCCTAATTAGATGCAGAGCTTCCATGGACCATGTCTTTGCGACCTTTAGCATACTGGCTACAGGTTGTAGCAGGCCTTGTCGAGGCACATGAGAGCCAAGAGAAGGCCTGTTTCAGCGTATATTGTCATGTAGGTCTTTGCGACCTTTAGCATACTGGCTACAGGTTGTAGCAGGCCTTGTCGAGGCACATGAGAGCCAAGAGAAGGCCTGTTTCAGCATATATTGTCAGGTGAAAGGTGATGAATAGGGGTTTTCCTCTGGTATCCAGTGTTGAATATACCACCAGTCCGGGAACGTGATACTTACTAAATTTCTCATACCAGCCTAGTCCAGCTTCTATTGGGTCAAAGACTGATTTTTGGCTGGTACGAGGTAAGTATATTTCTGATATTGAAATTTGAAACTGATATAAAACAGGTACAAGGCTGGTATTACCTCAGATCCCTATCAGGCTCGTACTCAGACAAGGCTGGTATAGCCTCAAGACACACAAACCTGATACCCGTGCATATACCAGACACAGGCCCATATACTAGAGGAATACTTGTGGATACAGGATACAGTGGAGGTTGTGTTTTACCTCTAAGCTATTATCAGAGTATATGGTTCTGGTATGAGTACTGGTACTGAAGAACATACTAGTTGGGTACAACCTGAGAGATACCAAACTTATACTAGGACCAGTCTAGTGTGGGATGTGAGGTAATACCAGGTGTATACCTCCCTTATACCAGTACCAATACCAGGCTAATATCTGCCATATACCAGCCAACAATCAGCCTTGGACCCAGACTGTTATGAAAGTTTTTAAAAAGTACCCAACACCAGTACCTGCCAGGTAGGAAAAAAAGAAAGAAAAAAGAAGAAAGAAAACCCATACCCGGACCAGTCTGGAATGCTCAAAAGTTGATACCAGTCCAAAACTGGTAGCTACCGTGCTCAAGCCAATAAATGAATGCCATATCAGCACAGTGTGTGGAAACCTTGACTATGTGTAACGAATGGTGGAGGTAATGATAATTTAACGTGTGCAAACATGTGGGGGACATCATCACATGCTAGTTGTAGTCTGACTTATACTTGGCCTTGTAATGCTACAAGTTTTGGAGACTTGTATCATCATCATGTCAGGATAATGATCAAGTCGACAAATTTTTTTCCTGGATCCATCATGTCAGTATGTTGATGATAATCAAGTCCATTGAACACTTTAGAACAACATACTCTTAATATACCTGAGTTTTTCTCACAACATCCCACGCCATGCATTTAGCAAGAAAGCTGCTGTAATGTAATGCAAAATAGTAGTTGTGATCAACATGGTTGGCTACTTGGGCCTTTTGATGATGCCGCGCAGCTGAGAAGCACATGATGATGATTGCATCTTCTTATTCAACAGACAGCACTTTTTGATTCTTACCGCACTTGTCAGACACTCCCCCCATTATTTTTTTTGCCGTGATGATCAAGAATTCATACATTCGAAGGATCCAAGTAAGGTTCCAGTCTTTCCACTAATTAATGAATCAAAACTGGAGCATGCAGATCAATAACACGGTTAATGTTTTCCTCTGAAGCATCCAAATATTCACTGTTTTTATGGTTTTCCTTTTCTTCATTAGCCGTAAGGTCAGACCTTCTTATCACAGATGCTGTAAGAAGCATCAAATCATTAGTAATACTAGTTTTATTGATATATCGCTTAGTGCACTAAACTGTGACTATTAGGTTGTCTCTGTTAGTGGTTTTCTTCACGACCACAGGTTTAGGGTTCTAGGGACCAATACAGCTGCTATCAATACCTTGTACATACGGATGGTTTTTTCCAATCCGATCTTGTACTACAGTATCTTATCTAGTTTGGCACTCAGATCGATGCCCTATAATTATTCTGATTTTCAAACTTGAGTTCAGCAGTAAGAATGATAATTTATGAAAATTTAAACATAATATTGTGCCAAAATAAAAATATTCGACAATATGATTGATCATTGCACTTAATGTTCATGAAAAATTCTAATTAAATGTTTTTTTGCATGATCTTTTTTCCTTGTCAAATTTTTTGATTTGAAACAACAAGGATTCCACTTTATTCAACAACTTAAGTAAGTCATAATTGATATTAGAGTTGTCCCTAAGCATGGGTAGATAAGTGATTGATAAGTCACCTACTTATTAAATATTAAAATTAAAAAAAAAGAAATCGATAAGCACTGAATACAACCTACATAACTATTTCAATTGCCTAAATTTTGGTATCAACAAACAATTAAATTCCTTCACTTTTGGCATTTTGCAAAAATACTTTTTTAGCAATTCAACATTTGAAACATAATATCATTACCCCCAAACCTGAAAAGTTTCGATGAAATTGGCTACTTTTTAAAACTTTCATACTAGCCCAGTTGTAGTATTGGCCCAAGATAGATTTTTGGTTGGTATGAGACAGGTATATATTCATATTGAGACTGATAGAAAGCTTCTACACAACTGGTATTTCTTCAGTTCCCTCCCTACCAAGATAGTACTGTTACAAGGGGCTGGAGTGACCTAGCCCCCATGACTGCACCAGTTCCGTTTGGGATGAACTAGTGTTCATCCCAGTTATTGAACCTCCCACAGTCAGAAAGGTTGAGTTAAAAAAGTTTTTTGCTCGCCCTCCAACAGTCAATTTTTTTTTCACCTCGTACGACCCCTGCTCACTGAACTACCCCATTTACCCACCTGCCATGCTCATTTTGCAATGGCAAAACCTACATCTCTTCTTGGCTAAACTTTTCAATTATATATTATTTAAATAAAATTTTATTTTAATTCTGAAAAGTAAGTCAGATTTTATTTTATGCCTTTATATTAAATAATATTTTAAAATATTTTTATAATAAAAAAAATAAAAATCAATATTTTGAACATAGAAATATATAATAAATAGTTTATAATGTATCATATGTACATAAGATATAAAATACATGACATATAAAATTATGTATACATATTATATATAAATTTAAAAATAAATATTATTTTATTGTGGGCCTCACTTGATAAAAAAATAAAGATTAAAATTTATCCATGAAAATATTATTTTTTTGATCCAATAATTTTATCATATAAGATCACTTATATATAATATATGACAATATTTATTTATTATACACTATATTTTTAAAAATATTTTTGAATAAAATGAATATAATATAACATTTATTTATAATTTATAATTTTCATTTCTTTAAGTATTTATTCTCAAATTAATTTATATTTTATAATTATATAATCAGATTATATTATATTTTAAAAATACACTATGTAACATTGAATGGTTTTGAGAATAATGTTATTATATGTTGATACATCATACTTTATGAACTATTTGTATTAAATTTCATAATTAAAATGTACTATGTAATACAAAACAAATTCATCTTTAATTTTATTTTTTTTCATTTGGACAAAGTATGAAAAAGATAATGATGGTTAAAGAAAAAAAAAAATGTCTTGTTGAAATGTATTGAGATGCAAGATTTACATGCAATTTTCTTCAATTCAATTTTTTAAAAATATATATATAATTTTTTTGTGTAGATTTTTGAAAAAAATTCAGAATGAAGTTTAAATCATTTCATTTGGACCTAATATGAAAAAGATATTACTAATTAAAGTTGGCTTTTGGAAAAGTTTTAGTTGCATTTCAATTTAAAATTGAAGTGCAAGTAAAAGGTTTAACCCATATGTTTTATTTTTTAATCTCATCTCACAAGCTATGTAAAGAACGTGTTTTCCTTTGATTATTCACACAGAAATGCATATGCCAATTTAGGATGAGTGAAGAAACGCTTGACCTTAAATGGAAATTGTGACATGAATGAAATAATTTGAATTAACTAATTAATAATAAATTGTCTAGATTCAATGATTAATATTAAATAATTTGGATTAAATAATTAAAAATTTCAAAAAAAATTATTAGTGAATTTATTTTTCTTATCAAGTCATCATTTATCACCAAGCAATTGACGAATTTGTTAGGAATTCATTAGGACCAAAATTCACTTAATTCATTATAAAACCTAATGAATTCATTAATGGATTTGGACTTTTCATGCACTAGTAACACCATATTAGTTCAAACAATTCATGTATAATAGTTTAGGGTTAGTGAGCAAGCTTTCTGATATTGCATAGAATTTCGCATATTAGATGGGACATAATGATTTTTTGTTGTGATATTTGAAGGTATTGTCCATCCTAGATAACCTTTTTAGCGGGGGATTCGTCATTTTGATGTAGGTATTGTCTTTTTTGTTATTCTCATAATGAAGACTTCCTTTAGTGAATATAGGTAATGTAACATAGGGTTATAGATTCAAGTATTGCCATTGAGTTCATTTTCATAGCATGGAAGTGTGTTTTGGATGAAGGTAATGCAATATCAACACGTTTAAAAATCTAATGAAAGTATTTGTTTTGTTGTTGTATGCATATGCAGTGAATAATCACAATTGAATGTCTAGGAATTACATTCACCCATACTTTGACATTTGTATTGGATATTGACAATGTAGGTATTGTAGTTTTCTGGATTTTTTAGTAACCTTAACCTAAGTGATGGAGGGGCAAGTATTTGCAATATATGCATACATAAATGAAATATAATTGGTAGTAGAAATTATATGGGAATTGCATGGACTTGGTTCTTTTGCATTTCAATTCCAATGGGACCCCAATTTTATCATGAAGGTATTGCAAAATCTAAGTCCATTTTCGTTCAACTTCCACCATAGTGTGATTGGTCCATTGTATGCAATACCTTCATTTTTCGTTTTTGATGTTGTTATGAGAAATATTTAAAAGAAAAAAAGTAAAATAAAACTATGTAATATTCACATTTGAGGCATAGAGTGTTAGTTAGATTTTTTCATGTTTCACATAATACCCAAATGTTGGGAATAAAATATGCATATTTAATGATAAATAAAAACTGACAAAGATAGTTTTGAATTTGTTTAAAATTTTAAAAATAAAGAAATTAAAAAATAGGATTATGAAGAAGAAATAGAAGAAAAATCATTTAAAACAAGAAAAAAGATTTAAAAAAATTTAGAACAAGAAATAAAAGTACAAAAAATTAAAAAAATAGTATTAAAGAAGTTTAAAAATTGAAAAAAAAATGTTTCATTTCAATCATAAATGGCATTGTTTTCATATGTGGGTATTGCATGTTGGGATTAAATCTTCAACTACTATTAACATTTGCCATAATAGGCAATATTCGCATGTTACCCATGTAGTAAGTGTTAGTTTTGGGAACTGAAAGTTGACATGAATATTTGAATGCCCAAAATCTAAACCCTCAACCTTTATATGTAAATTTAATCCTCTTTTTAAAATCATATTTTTATATTAATTTTCTTGTGATTTAAGTGATTGAATTAAATACTCATTGAAAATATAATTTTTTATTACTTCCTTAATTATTTCTTGTAACTAAAATTAACATTATTTTTTATATCCTCGATTGATTTCTATAAAAAACATATTGAAGTTCATTTTTACACCTTGTGGATTCCATTATTATTTTTACCCTTTAGAAAAGTAAAAGTTTAATTATGAAATAAAGAGGTTTACCCAAATATAGAAAGGTTTTGTTGAAAGGTAAAGGTTTACTTAATATGTAAAAAAATTGTGTTGAGAGGTAAGGGTTTAACAAAAAATATATAAAGGTTTTGTTGAAAGGTAAAGGTTTACTTAATATGTAAAAAGATTGTGCTGAGAGGTAAGGGTTTAGCAAAAAAAAGATGAAGGTTTTGTTGAAAGGTATAGGTTTAGCCAAAAAGATATAAAAGAATTGTTGGGAGGTAAAAGTTTAACTAACAAATAGAAATGTTTTGTTGAAAGGTCAAGGTTTAACCAAAAAAAGATATAAGTTTTGCCAAAAGTTAGAAGTTTAGCCAAAAATAGATATAGGTTTTAAGTTTTGCCAAAAGTTAGAGTTTAGCCAAGAATAGATATAGGTTTTGCCAAAAGAGATAAGTTTAACCAAGAAGGGATATAGGTTTTGCCAAGAAAGAAAAGTTTAACCAAGAACCAAGAAGAAATATAGGTTTTGCCAATAGAAAAAAATTTAGCCAAAAAGATATGTAAGTTTTGCCAAGAGATAAAAGTTTAGCCAAGAAATGATATAGTTTTTACCAAGAGATACAAGTTTAGCCAAGAAAGGATATAGGTTTTGCTAATAAAAAAAAATTTAACCAAAAAAAAAAAAGTTTTGCCAAGAAAAGAAAATTTAGCCAAGAAGAAATATAATTTTTACCATAAAAGAAAAGTTTAGTCAAGAAGAGATATAAGTTTTGCCAAGAGATAGAAGTCTAGCTAAGACTAGATATAGGTTTTTGCTAAGAAAAGATAGAAAAGGTAGGTAAGGGATTGGTTGTTAGTTGGTTGGGTTTAATGTTTAGGCCAAGGGGTAGTTCAGAGTAGGTAGGTTAGTAGGGTAACTAGGTGGGAGGATAGTATGGAGGGTAAGGGTTGAGGAAAAATTGGCCCCCAAAAAAAACCTCAAAGGTCAGCAGGCAAAAAATTGACTGCGGTAGAATGTTGGTTAATGTAGGGTGAAGAGGAGGTTGAAAAACACAGCCCATCCTGTGGACAAAACGGCCAACTGGTGCAGTCACGGAGGCTGATTCACTCTGGCCGTTACAAGGCTGGTATTTCCTCAGGTCATACCAGCTTGGTAAGAGCATGCCCAACGGAACCTCTCTATCAGGATTTATCACATCCCATGTACACTGTTTAGTTTCTCCCCCATCCCTATCCAGGAACCTGAAAAGATGGACTCGAGACAGTGAGAGACTATTTAACTTTCACCATCTGGGCCAATCAGTGTATTTGGCCAATCAGAAACAATCATTTCCTGCTACTAGCTCTCTAGGGGGCCCTTATAAAATGTGCACTTTTCCAGGCCCCCAACAGTTTCATAGTGTTTTTCTGCAAATCTTCATGAAAAAAGTATGGTATAGGGGCATTTTAGTGCTATTGTTGGGCATACTATAAGGTCCTTAAAGCAACACCACTCTGCAAATTAAAATTGAATGTACAAAAGTCAAAGCAAGCATGTTTGGCTAAGCAAAATGGTTTTGGCCCAGCATTTTTGCACTGTTTGCTGAGACTGGTAAAAGGCAGGTCAGAGCCTAACACCTGCTGTCGATTGGCTAGATAGTGATTGGCAGGTGGGTTGCTACTAGTGGTCTCCCATCTATATGCAGTCCCAGTTTTAGTAAATAACTAAATTTGGATATGAGAAATATTTTGCAGGGTGCATACTGAGCATTGCTGGAGATTGTCTTTTACCAGTGTTGATACAGTGCTGATACCAGGCGTAGGCCTATAAGTAATACAAGAGCAACACTAGTTCTTTTCAGAACCACAGGTTTAGGGTTGAAGGACTGGTGAAGCCTGCATCAATATCTTGTGCAGCAGATATGTGGGTATTGTATACAACTGATTCTCAATGTAGAGTTATGGACCTGGTTGTGCATGTGTTATAAATATCTCACTGCCTGTGATGAATTGGCTCATCTTTATGGTTCTGCTTGCACATTCTGGCAGCTGCTTTCTCAATTTGTAGCTTTTATATTGATTTTTTCCATCCATGAGGAATCTCCAAAAGTACTTACCTCTTATAATCTGAAAACTCTCTAACATAATAAATGCATTCCAGTACTAGCTAGGATGTTAATGTGAATAATTGAAAGCCAGTCCAAAAATTTGAACTTCCTTGGGACTGTAAAAGGAGGTAATTTACTACTTTGTATGAAAAAATATTAAGAAAGAAAAAACTGATGCAGTATGCACAGTATTGCATATGACATACGAGCAAAAGTATTGAAACAAGTGATTTTTTTTCCAACAGATTTTGTTGCTTTTTTGGACCAAAAAGTTTGGACATGTTGGGAAAATTTTGGAATTTTTTTTTTTTCAAGTGAAATTTTGACTAATTTTGCTGAATTTTGGGAAAATTTTCCCAAATTTTTTGCTATGAAAAAATAGGTATTAAAATCCTGATGGAAATCTAGGGGGTTTAGAAAAGCCTCAGGGGATGAATTTGCACCCCAGGGCAGAAGTTCAAGCACCTGCCCAATTAGATTTATATTTAAGGATTCAGAATTGTGATGTTGAGGACGTGAAGTTGGCCAACATGAAGGGTTTCCAGTTGAGCTGCAAAATCAAAATCAGCATTAACTCTGATACTTTTTTCTTTCTTTTTTTTGGGGGATTCTAAAAGTAGATTTTGGAAGTTTATTTCATCTATACTAGTGTGGCGTGTGCCGTTGGCCCAAGTGTTACCACGTCATCAAGATCTTTCTAAGAACACCAAAGGCACATTCCAATTCCTCCGAAATTTTCAGCTACTATTTAATTTAATTTTCAGTGAAGAAATCATTCAATATTCAAGAACTTTTGCACTGCAAGTCCAAACGTCATGGAACCAAGCCCATGCACCCCTCCTCGTAGAGAGCTTTCCAAAGACACCAAGAAGCCGATCTGAAGCATCCCAGTTCGGTGGATCTCATAAGTACAAAACAAAACAAACAAACTACCTTGCTTCATAGATAGATTCCTAGTTTCTTGGGTGTGAATCTTTTTACAATGTGCAAGTAATTGGTTTTCAGGTCATCAAAATTTGATCATGTCTCACTGAATCACTTTGAAACAGGAGGCAGAATCGAGTTGATTCAGTTGATTTGTGACTTGTGCAATTGTCACAGATCATGTCCTTCGCCCAGATCCCATACAATATCTAAGTATTTCAGCTGAGAAACAGTTGAAATATCATGCTTCCCAACTTGGAGCACCCATCTGTGTCTCTGACATGCGAAAGAGAGCAATTTGTCTAAACCCCAAGAAACAAGATAATTGAGCCCAAGATAAATTTCTACAAATACTGAAAGCATACTTTTGCCAAATCACATACTTGGCACACATCAAATGGGAGAGTGACAGAGAATACTGGAAGAAGAAATAGTCCACAAGATATGGCCTGCCATATAAGGCACTCTAATAGGCTACATTGAGATGTAAAATTGCTTCACCACTCCACACACTGCTGGCTAATCTGAACTGCACATTGATTTGCAATGACATAATCATAGATCTGGGTAATCTGATCAAATATTGGCCAGTTGCTATTGCTGGGCTTTTAGGTTGTGGAACTCACCATAAAAATCCCCAGAAAATGGAAGCCCTGAATCCAACTCAGAGCCCTTGAAAAGTAGGAGCAGGCAAATGGGTGATGTAAGATTTTGTGTCCATGAAGCCTGCCCATTCTAAGTTCTAACAAACTGTACAGAATTCCTCTGAAGAATTCTCCACTCATTGAGTCATATAAGGTTTGTCATATTCACCTCGACTGAGAAAGTTTGCAGTTCAGAAATTGACTCATGTCTCTTCCTTAAGTGGACATCCTTTAGACCAGAGGAGCAAAACTCCAACATTAAGCACTATGGGTACTAGTTGAACCATGGGTATTATAACAATGTTTAGAGAAAAGTGAAGTAATAAAAAAGACAATTGGACTCCCTTCAATACTCTACTATTCCAGTTTTGAACTTGAGCATTTAGAAGAACATGGTGTAAGTAGAAATGAGAAAGGATTGTTTAGAGGATCTAGATTCAAGCTCTAAGGTTTCTCTGACGGCCACAGAGATCTGGTCTATACTGAACTTCCTCTTTGGTTGTGAATGTAGAAGAAATGACCTTGTACATGCAGTTTTCTTTCAAAGCTTCTGTGGCCTTTAGTTCTTCTTCCTTTGATGGAATTCTTGCATTTTCTAAGTCATTCCACTTTCCCAAAACATGTAGAAAGCCAACAAGGAAGTTGCTTGACAATGTGTGTCAAGTTTGAGCCAACATAACCCAGGGGATGTGTTGCTTTGGAGTGAATCATCTTATCACTGTTATCTGATAGCATTTTCACTATGTGTTGAGTACAAATGAAGTTGAATCCAATCCAGTAACAGGGAGCAAGATGGAATGGAGGAAGTAAGACATGGCATGGTAGAAATGACTCCAATCAACCAAGAAAATGAGAAATGTGGTGAGGGTGAGGATGAAAAGGGATTTCAAGAAGAGGATGATTTCAAGCAAAAGAGCAGTTTAATATGTTTGCTCTATAGAAATGATGATAGCCAGTGGGGGAGAGCATGAAAGGATTTACAACTGTTGTATGTAACATCTTAAGGAGATACATGGGGATAAAGAAAGGATTAGTTACATACATTGTTACTAAGTTTTCAAACAAGGCTAAAAAACGGGACATTGGTTTATAGGGATTTGGAGGATGTCAGATTGTGTGTCATCTTTTGATTGTGGAAAATGGGTTATGTGATGGTGTTCTTAGAGGATGAGGAGTGTGACTATAATTGTGACTGAAAGTTTGGTGTTGGTGGACTGGCATGTCATTCTGCTGATGATGGATGGTGATGATGACAATCCAATGAGAGGCAAGTTGTGTGATGGTGATTTCAAGCAAATGTTGCAAATATGGGGCACTCCTGCATCTTGTTATTACTAGTTTTCTTGTGCAATTAAGGTGCTATTACTTCTATTGTGTTGTGTTTCTGAGCATGGCAAGAAAAACTTTGACTTGTTCTTTGAAGATTCTAAACAGTTTATTCATTTGTGGGATTATGATTATGAATGACAACTGGAAGCAATAATGCGGCTGGTGGTTGTTTGTGAAATGCTCAATAGTTCTTAAGGAGGAAGGTGCTACCATTGATTGACAGTTGAATCTCTTGAGAAGCTAAGTGCAAGAGTGTTGAAATTCTGTGTTATGGTTTTTCCTTATGAGGTCTGTGATATTATGCACATAACTAGTTGGTATCGCAATGTACTTTCTATCTTTGTTGTCGTCCTTTGTGTTTGGATATAGGGTGTAAGGAATATTACATGTTTGTATTATGTTCTAATCCTCTCAAGTTAATTATCAAAAGAAGATTTATGCATCTAGTTGATAGTGTCTATGTTAGTTTGGAAGATTAGGAGACAGAAATGGCAGTGTGATGGTTGTGAAGTTGTTGATTTAATGTTTGTGTGATTGATCTTGGAATGTTGAAAAGTATGTAATTGAGGAGAATGATGTCTCATGCTTGTGGGAAGATTTTTGAGAGAAGTCAGAGTGCATATTGAAAATAAGAGAAAATCTTAGTTGTTGGGAACTATTTTTGTGGTGATTATGAGAGGACATGTATTAGGTGGCTAGATTCTAAGAAATATTTGGTAGGAACTTGAGTGTTAGTTGATCAGTACATTCCACTAATGTGTGAGTGACTGGAAGAGGCCTGGAATGGACAAATGTGGGGATAGCACATAACAATCTCTATGCATGTAATAGAGGTTGAATTTTTTTACAAATGAGGCGGGGTTATGAATTTGTGAGGGATATTAAAAAAGTCAAGAAGCATGCAATTTCTACAAGTTTAGAATGATGAAACTTCCAGTGATGTGGATAAATCACTAATAGAATTCATTTGGCAAACTGTTTTGAACATGTGTCAACAGCAAAGTGTATCATGTTTTATTATAATCTTGTGACTCATTTTGTGTCACATATACAAATTTTGTATGCTTGTTCATTGGACTATGGATATAAGTAACGCAATGCTATTAGGTGTTAAAGTTAAGGGAAAAATCCATCCCCAATTTTTATGGTAACAAATATCCATTGGACCAATAAACAACATAAGAGAGAGAGAAGTTTTGGAAAATTCAAAGAGCTAGTTATTGATATCCATGTCTAATGAATTTCAAAATGTTAGAGGTGGTGGATCTAATAATTAGGTCAAAATTATAATTTGGCTACATATCATTTGAAGGTATTGTTTAAGTGGGTTGGAATAGACCTCAAAGTTGGGATTGTTGATTGGCCAATGGGTGAATGTCAAATTGGTTAGGCATTGTTCAAACCTAACTTATTACCTTGTTGCAATTGCTAACAAGATGTGAAAAGGAAAACACTAACTGTTTGAACCATCGATTAGATATAATTAACAAATACATGTTGTATTTGGACACAAAAATGTTTACTAGAACACCAACAATTGGATATGTCGTCTTTGATATGGTCATTGGGTCTTCAATTGCAAATAATCATCTTTAAATAAACATGTTGGGCTCTTCATGCAAGTTATATTTCAATTTCATAACAAAAGGAAATAAATTTCAAAAAGTATTTCAGGAGACAAAATGCTATGGATTGTATTCAAAGTTGATTTAAATAAATCCTTGGGTTCAGGAACCACAATCAATACCAATTTGCAAATATGCTTATGACCTTATGCCGTTACAAAACCCAATATTAACTCAAACACAAAACCTGTCGTTCTTCCACCAGCAAGAGTATTAGGTTAGTGGTGCTACCCATTTTAAGTGGTTAAAATAGTTTGCAAACAAAGGAATCTTTTTAGTTTGTACATAAATGGAACTCTCCAATGTATTAGATGATGCATCTTAACATGCCAACATTGTGCATGCCATTGAAATACAAAAATTGTTTCAACTTTTAAGTTGGTATTGCAAGACATAGGTAGGACTCATGCCCATCTTCAAGGTGCAAATAGTGATATGTGTCTAGTCCAACCTTCAAGCATGCAAGACTATGGTTAAACTAATTTAAGGCTAAAACACAAGAAAACAAGAAGATCCATATGAACTTTGGAGTTCACCAAATGGGTTGGTAATCTTTTTGAAAGTAGGTGACTGATAAATAGTTTTCAAAGACTTTTGCCAAAGTCATGAAAAACTCTCCTTTCCCAAAATTCCATATAGATGATCTTCATCACTGTATACTATTCTTTGCTACTTTTGATGTTTTTCTTTCTTTTTGCTCCCTTCATTGGTTCACTTCCATAAAGACCTAAGAGAAATTTCATGGTGTATTTGGAGGATACATTCTAAAGCATATTTTTGCATTTTGAAAAAAAAAACACCCACAAGAGTAGGTATTTTGCATTTCAAAATGGCCGCCCTCTCTTTTTATCTTCACCCTGCATATTAAACCCTTGGGGTTTGATTATTTATTCTCTTTTTCATCACTACCTAGATATATTTTCCTAGGTCCACATGTTGCCTTTTCATTTAGAGTTGCCTCCTTTTCCCAGCTTTTACTATGTCACTCACCATTGCCATTGTAACAAAATGACAATAGTGACCAATCAAAACTTCTGTTGTTATATCTGGTTTAGGGTTTCACTGGTTATGTAGGCGTATAACAGTTGGAGGTCAAAATTTCAAAGACCCACCCCTTGCCTCATACTTGCCCAAAAATGGCCCCAGGCCAGTTCTTCTTTATATTTTTTCCAGAAACCCAGTCCAGGTCAATTCTTCAAAAAGCAAATACCAGTCCAACATTGTCCCAAACCCCACCAGTTGATTGAAATGGGTCCAAACACTAGCTGTTATTCGGGCAGATGCTCATTAAAGAAGGGGGATATATGCCTAGTTCCGCAAGTGACCAAATCCCTGCCCCCATCTCATACCCACCCAACACACAAGTTTTCAGAACCTGGATCTTTGTGGTTCTCTAAATGTACAAAATTTATAACTGACTGTTACTGAAAAATCCAAGTACCCAACATGGTTATAACCGTAGACCACTTCGGAATGGAAACTTGTACTGACATGAAGAAATTTTTTGTCTCATAATTTTTGCTACATAATTAAAAATTATTTCTCGAACGTTTGACTTGTTTAAAATGGTCTATAGTTTGACCCACAATGCTGTGGTTGCTTCCATTGCTCACAATTGAGAAGTGAAGCTGAACCCACAAAGGGGTACCAAGTTTGAACTATGAACACATGGTCAATGTTCCAACCTTTTCTTAAGTACAATGGAACAAGTTACATGCGCGGTTAAAGCCCCAGGCCCTGGGCTTTACTAAAAGTAAAGACCAGCTCCGATTTATTGGACTTGCCTACCAAGGCAAGGATATTGGGTTTAGATTCATTATAGAGTATACCGTAGCCTAGGGTCAGTTTCTCAGAGCAGCTCTTCAGGGCTTTAATGTGGGACATGCACTAATGGGATCCTTCAAAGCAAAGAACCCTGAGGCTTGAGCTCCAATTCTTTCTTCCAACTTTCACTCTATGGCTTATACCAGACTACACTTTTTGGACCAAAACATGAATAGAGACAATCTCAAATTTGAACTTTGGTCTACCTAGTAGCAATCTAAAAACCATGGACTGAAACAAAAACCAACAATCCAAAAATGTAGTCCTTTTTCAGATTTTATAATTACTTTGACCAAAGTTGGTACTTTTATATGTATTGTTAGGGACTAATTATCACACTATCATTTTTCCACCCAATAAATTCAAGTGTTCATACTACACAAAGTTCAAAAGTGTTCTAAAACATGGAAAACTACGACCTATAGACTTAACTAAGTTTATGGTAACTTGATATGAAAAAAAGTGATTAAAAACATATGACACAACCAAATAATCCATCAATTTAAGATTATGGGCAAATGTGTATTGATTTCATCAAGTTCGTTGAATGACTCCTTGAAAGGTGGGATATTTTAACATTCCAGTCCCTAATTGCAAGGAGGGTACATAAAAGGTCAACCCTACATTGATGACCAAGTTGTTAAGTACAATGAGTTTGATTATTATTTTTCAAAAATTGCTTAGTGTATATCAAACAAAGTGAATCATTCAGGTTGTTATGGTGGAAGACTCCTTCGTGACTTGAAGTTTGAATGTCCATACCAACCTTTTTTTTGTGGCGAAAAATTGTCAAATGACGAATCAAATAATGGGGTTACAACCTATAAGTTGGAAAAAATAATAATAATAATAATAAAGTTGCCAAAAGCTAGGGCTTCGGATTGTGATATTGTTATAGTGTGTCACTTTTATCAAATTTCATTGTCATTCCATCTACTTACAATTACAATCTTGAGCTTTTCACGGCCTAGCTCCCCTTTGAAGGACCCCTCTGCCATCATTACACCTCCCATTGAAACATATCACCACTGTTATATAGCTATTGCAACTGAACTCGCCATTATGATTATTTTAAGTTCTTTTAGGGTTGCAACTTGCTTCAAACTTTTTACAGCTAATCTTTATTGTTGTACGTCAAAGATTTTAATTTTTTCATGCATACTTTGAAATCCAAATTGGATGTTGTGATGAGTTATGTTTGAAGGTTATGGGAGAAAAGAGTTGGGTTATGGCAAGTTGTTCAATAGATATGGATAACTCAATGTTCATTGTTATAATCAAGTTGGAGTTGAGCAAACTCAAAGCTCTAGAGTCCAAACTTCAAGGTGTTTTTTTTTTCTCTTTCTTGAGTGCTCGCTAATTTGTTTTTTCTTTTCTTTTCATGTTTTCAAGCTTTACCATGCTACCTCTTGTGATTTTGAAGAACTTCAAGTTCAAATCCATCTTTGCTCTTGCTACAAATGCTAAGATTATTGATGTAGAAATGTTTGATCTAGAACCTTTCATTGTAACATCTGTTTTAGAACCTCTTGCTACAACATTTGTTTCAAAATTTGTTTTAGAACTTGTAAATCAAATTTGTTATACTTTAACAACAAAGAGAAAAAATGAAATCATGAAGGTATAAGATAGTTCCAAGATAAATGGGTAGCTTGTCTTCCTTGCGCAATGCCATAGTAAATGATATAGGTAATGTGCATTATGTATGATGTGCAATTTGCTTGAAAATAGAATGGTTCTAGATCTTGTTGTTGCATAAATTTCCCAAGACAAGGAAAAAAAATTTGTGCAATTTATTATGGTGTTTCATTCGTTGTCTAGAGGTTGGATAATGACAAACTTTGAGGGATTGTAGGATTTGTTAACTATGTTTGAGGTCAAACACACACCGAAGAAACATTGGATTGATTCTTCAAGTTGGGGTATTATTGAATCAATGAATGATTTGTTGTTGCAATCCATTCACAATGTTGTTAATTTCCTATTTGTAAGTGTGGATCAAGTGACAACCATAAATAATGCATCCTATATTTTTTTTTTCACATTTATGTGGTTCAAGCTTGGAAATGAATCCCACTTCCGGTTTGTGTGGAAAAGATTGAAGTGCAAAGGACAAATGATAATGTGTTTTAGTTCATGTTTAAAGCTTTGGAGACTTTTGTATGTGTGAGTGTTGAAGTATTGGGAGGTAAACTCATTTCCATTGGAACAAATAACAACAATGTTTTCCAGAGTTCAAAAATTGGTGTGATTACTTAGATGAAGGAAATAATAGTTCCATTTTTTATGAGAATGCACTATTTTGCTCATTGAACAAACTTGGTTGTGTTGGTGCTTTCAAAATTTAGTTTGGTGGTTCAATTGGAGGCTTTACTTGAAATTGTGTAAGCATTTTTTTTTCATTCAACTAAAAAGTACCTTGAGTTTTAAAAACTATGTGAAATGTTCATGGGAAAAAAAAGGTTGTTTTGGAATGTGAAGACTAGATGGATTAATATGTTATCTCTTGTGTAGCTAGTTATGGAATAGTACTACCCCTTGATTACAAAGATGTATGTCAATGTTGCAAAAAATAACATTGGCACTAAGAATTTGAACCTTTTTTGTGACTTGGAATTAATTTGGGGTTACATGACATTTTCCCACTCTTGGATTATGTGCATCCCTTAATCAAATTGCCCAGTCCCATGATGTTTTTGTGTGTGATTTCATTAATGTGGTGAAAGTGTGTCAACTTGAGTTTTATTGGCTTTATTATGATCCATACATTAAGTTTGGTGATCTAATTTTTTATGAATTTAATGTTCTTTGGTCATTCATTCATAAGAATTTGCCAATGAATCGGTGCGCATATTTAAATGGTGAGGAACCTAATTATCTTGTTATTGAGTTTGCGAGTTTTAAATTTGTTGTCAACCATTATTGTTTTACAAGTTTTTGGAAACTTGTGTTGAGGTCAAACTTCCCTTTGGTGATGGCTCATGTGAAATCAAGTTGTGAAAATTCTACCAAAGCTCTAGTGGATGAACTACAAGGCAGATTCCCAAACCATGAGTTGATGTTAACATTGGGTGTGATTCATCCAAATTTTTGGGCTCAAAACCTTGACAATTTTGGTGATGATTTTCATTGATGCTTGATTGTTATCAATGCTACCTACTATAGCCCTTGCAAGGTTAGAAAAGATGGGGTGCGGGTGAAAGCTTTCCTTGATGGTCATCTTTTGGATTCACAATGCACTTTCTTTCAGTTAACAATGGCTACAAATAATGAATCAGTTTTGAAAGAGTTTTTTGATGTCAACCTTATGTCTTGATTGTGGGCCAGGATTAGTTCTTTTACATCTTCAAGCTAAAGTTATTAGAATTTATTAAGTTCATTGAAATAACTTGTGTTTAAGTCTTGGGGTTTGTGGTAGATGAGCGTTGTTTTTTAGCAGTGGTGTTCATAAAGAACAAATTATGAAATCATTTGACTTGCCATTTGGATTTATGCATTTGATTCTATGCGCAAAGGTTTTGCACACTTGGGAATTTTCCATTTGAACAAGCCATCAACTTGTGGGGGAGCATAAAGCCCAATATTGTGTTGCTTCTTGAAATCATATGTTCTTTTATAAATGGCAAAACTTAGGTTTTATTTTCCTATTCCTTACTTGTTGGGGTATCTTGCATTATTCATAATGTAAAATGCACACTTATAATGAATCTACCTTTTTTTTTCTTTTGAAACTTATGAGTTTTTTTTGGATGTCATGTTTTTTGAATCCTTACATATTCCTTGAATGATTTTAGGTTTGTTGGTTAATAAGGAATGTAACATGTGACATGGAGCAAGGAGCATGGCTTGGGGTTTGTGTTCAAAATTTGTATTTGGTTATATTTCCATTTTATTGTTTGTATTATTATGGTTGGGGGCTCTGTTGGGTTGTGGGTGTAAAAACACTATTTTGCACTAGGCAAAGTCTCTTTTAAGACTACGATTGAACTCCTCAATGAATGGCTCATTCAATTAAGCAATGTGCATAAAATTTAGATTATTTTGAACTTGCAAAGTTTAAAGGTTAGAATAAAAGTTTGAAATTTAAACATATTATAATTTTTCATTACATTGTGCAACATGCATTCAAATGCGATGTGCAACCTTTCTAATCTAATAACTGTCAAAACACAAACTTTTTAGATGTTTTGAATAACCACATTAGCTATAAATTTTTTTTTATAGGATTGCCAATTTCTTGAACTTTGAAAAAAAAATGGTAGCCAAATAACTAACCATTAAAAAAAATACTAGCCAATTTTTTCCTTACAAAAATGGTTGAAATCGCCATATTACACATTCTTTCTTCACGGTTTTAACCACTTTAGCAATGTTGAAAAATTGAAAACAAATGCTAGTCCAAACAAACATATTTCAATTTTTCATGTTATTTAAAACCTCATTTATTCTAAACAATCATAATAACCAAAATGGTTGTTATAACAGTTAAAGGGGTTGCTAACATATGAACATATTTCATATGCCCCCTATTAATAGATGGTCCTTAACTTAATGTTTAAATGATTACCCATATCCAAAATGTTTTGATTTTTTAGTATAACTTATGCTTAGCTTCCTCCACAATCTTAAAAGTTAAGACATATGAACTTTAGTTGTTTATAAAACTCATTGTTTATTAAATATTAACATGGTGGTGTGTGTGATCTCAGTTTGTTTGTTGAGGTGAATGTCATTGATATGATTAAAGGTATGTAACATTCACAAGGTGTAAGTTTTTTTGGCACCAAAAATATGTGTACCTTAAAGGTGATGTTTTGGATGAGTTTTATCAAGGGAGAGATAAACTTATGAACAACTTATTTGAATGCCAAACCTTCATGTCAAATGAACTATTTTTCATGCATCCAAAGGCCACCCCACATGATACAATTCGGTAGAAGTTGTAGAACTTTATAAGGTAGAAGGTAATATCAACTTGGTAGATTTATCAAGTGGCCTTACCATAGGAGTCCGCAAAATGGACTACATCACTTACTTGCTTTTTGTAATACATGTGCTACACATCAAAACATGGTCAAGGATGCATGCATACATATTGAAACAATGTATTTATTCATGGTGTATAATTACACAAATGTTGGGGCAATGGGGAGTCAATCAAATGGAGGCCTAGGAGGCCAAAATTTTCAAAATGTGTCAATTGTATTTAGAAGGATGGCTTTTAAGTTTTGTGTGTAACACATTATATTTGTGAGTTTTAAATTTTTTTGGAAAATGACAATAAAGGGCTTTTAGCTTGATGAAATTTGAACATGTAGTTTTCCTTCTTTGATATGGTTCCTTTACAAATATTTTTGTTCCTAGTTAGTAATAATAATATTGTTAACACAATGTCACAAGTATATTACATGATTTCCATTGAATTTCCTTGTTGATTTTTTCCCTTTAATTATGTTTGTTGCCCTTTGGATGGATTTGGAATTTTAATTATCCTATTAGGATCTTTTTCTTTTACATTAGTTTTTTTTTTAAAGATCATTCTTAAAAGAGTTAGTCATCTAGATTTTCTCCTAGGGTTGGAAGATGTCCAAGCGTATTTCAAAATTTTTGATTCATATTTTGAATGATGGTGGAGATTTACCAGCTTTGATGTTTCACCTTACCATGACATTTACATTTTTCCAAGGTTCTGAACATCCTTTAGGTTCAAGGTCCTACATGGTGCATTAGAATTTCAAATATGCCAAAAAGTTTTTTTTCATAAAATCTTTGATAAGGCATTGTGATGCTAATTTCATCTCAACTAGACTTTATGTTCCAATACCATATCTATGGAGTTGAAAAATGGTGGCCTCATTTCTTATTTGTAAGTTTTTTGGGGAACAAAACCCTTACCTTCTAGATATTTTGGCAAATGAACTTTTGACAACCTTCTTTTCCAATAACACTAGGCTTCATAAATTTGTGTGTTCTATTATTAGACACACAAAGTGCACCAAATAAGGGTAGCATTGGCGCACAAAATAAGACATATGCGAGTAACGTGTGTCCCAATCGGCAATAGGGCGGTAGGAAGTGTGTGTCATGCCACCACATGTATTCTCTGGGTTCTAGGAACATTTTCGTTCTTTCGGGCACACTAAAAAGGCCGTAGTAATGTGTGTGAGTACACGGAGGCCTCAGACCAAAGGCAGATCGACTCATGCTATTGCCATGTCTAAGTCGACCAAGCGCACTATGCCGTTCCAATGCAAACATGCACTGGAGTTTGGCCTCAAGATTGTCGAGTTCGAAAAGAAAGGCAATATGCTGGTTATGACGAGTGTGTGCTGCCTATTTTGTGTGTATCGCGGTTGAGATGTTGGGCCAATGAGTTGCAAATGCAAGTTGACTGACAATATTCATATCTTCAAAGTGCCATTCATCAAGTAGCACTATCTATTGCACCTGAAGCATCATGCCAAAATATGGGAGGAGTACAATGAACTTTCTATTGATGGCAAGAAGGCGTACTTCAATGGCAAGGTCAAGCGTGCAAACACGATGCACATGTACATCGACACCAGCTAGGACGCCATCCGCTTCACTACCTTGTTGTTGATTATCGATGTCATCATCAAGGAGCTATTTTACCACGACAATGATCAAATCCTTGTTGGCGTCGATGAAGTCGACTACAAGGACGAGGAGGACCACCACATGAACATGGAGAGGATTTTTAAGAAGGTGGATAAAAAGGTTGTTTTGAAGTGCAACACAATGAAGCATTTCAAGTTCGATGAGGACAACAAGATGTACACGATCGATGTCCTAAACATCACGCGCTTATTCCTGGTGATCGATTATGTTAGGTGTGGCATGTCGTTTCGACATACTGTTGCCATAATCCATCATGCCAAGGACCGCCTTAAAGTGCAGAAGTTGGGTGGCATCAACAATCATAATGTTGGTTAGTACATTCGCACTCTAATCACCACCAACTTGAACAAGATCGCGGATCTGTTGCTGCACTTGTTGGCATGGGTGTTTTCGGTTGTTGGGGATGGCAGCACGCATTATAGCAATTCATTTTTCGACATGCACATCTGCATTTGTGTTGGCGACATCTTGTCCAATTTGCACCTAGTCACCATCCCAATGTTTGAGTGACACATTGCCAAAAACATTTTCAACTTAATAGCTCACTTGTTGGATGCATTGAGCGGTGCGACAATGATCTGGCGTGCCAAGCTCATGTCTGTGTCGATTGATGGCAAGAACACAATGACCGAATGCCATCATGGTGTCGTGATTCGCCTCGAGCAAGCCACCGAGTTTTCGGTGTTGTGCATCTGGTGCGTGCCGCATTAGATTGACATTATCATCAAGAATGCAGTTGCCCTGCTTCAAAATGGGTAGTGGATCAAGGTCGTCTACAAGTGGTGCGTGCACTTGTGTCACCAAGAGAAGCTCACCATGGATATGAACAGCGAGATGTGCCCAAAGAAGACAAACCAGTGGGCGCACTTCGATGGCATGCTCAAGTTTTACATCTCACGTTGACACCAAATCATTGAGCACATAGACGCCCATGCGCACTTCGAATCAGTGTCGACCAAGTGGTGGACGGTCACGCTTGTCGTTGCACCAGTGATCAACAAGATCAATAACACCGTCATCCGGCTGCAGAACTGGTTCATCATCATCTCACAGCAGATCAAGATTGGGTTCTTCAAGGACCTGTTGATTGGTATGTTCAAAGTTAAGGGCATCATTGAGATCGATGACGACGAGGAGGACATTGAAAACAAGTTCTACATTGATGGCGATTAATGTGTCGAACATTAGCACATCATTGAACTCGTTAAAGATTAGGAGCGTTTAGCCAAGAATGCTACATGGGCCTCGACAAGGACAACTAGAAGGACATGTGTTGCAGATTGCCTGGTTTACCATGTTTGTTGTCACTGGATGTGACTATGTCAAGGCCGAGCAGGATGATAACAACAATGTGAGCGAGTTCGTCACCGGATGCAATTGTGTCAAGGCCGAGCGGGATGACAACAACAATGTGAGCGAGCTCGACGTGCCGCCTGTTGTGCCGCATGAGCTCCTCAAGGTGGTGCCATGACACTTCATTTCGGATGTGTTAAATGTGTATCGGCCCCATCTTGATTACTTCTGGTCCAAAGAGGAGATCAATGAGATCGAGGTTGAGCAGTGCGACTTGATCAGGTGGTACAACAATGACCAACACATCAAGCAGATCATGGATTCGTACAAGCACACGGTGTCTTTCAATGAGGGATGGGACAAGATAGATGTCCCTTTTAGTCGGTTGCGCCAATTTTACGGCAGGTGGGTGATGGCGTTCTCAAACACGGTGTCAATCGAGTTAGATTTCTCCATTTTGAAATGGGAAAAGGACGACAATCGCTCATCCATGACCGATTTGACGCTAGAGGGAATATTTCAGTGTAAGCAGATGAATCAGATTTCGATCTTGTAAGCGTCGAACACCATCCATGCGCTACAACAATAAACGACACTTTCTTGCCCTAGGGGCGTCGCAATCATAAAGATCCATGGATGCACAACTTTGACTGAGGTGATGCACACAAATTAGTTTTTTTTTGTTTGATTTGTGCAAATGCACAAATTTATGAAGCCTGAATGACACCGAAAGATGTGATCCCTCATTGCCTTTGCTTTTTTTGGGTCATTTTCTTCCTTTTGAACCAGTAGTTGGAAGGTTCAATTGACTTTGACCCACCAATTTACAGTGTTTGTACCTTCACACCTTGTTTGATATTCTTTGAATTCACTGACTTAATGTTTGTTGAACTTGCATCCTTTCATGTTGAAGTTTAAGCACAAAAGTTTGATGAATAACCTATTCTCTCCATGCTTAGATTCTCATGAAAAACTTCATTAAAAATTGAAGTTAAAAGTTTTCTAGTACTCTAGTTGTTAGCACATGTGCTAATGGTAATGGAGTAAGCAATTAAGATTTGTGTTGTTGTGTGTGATGGTTTTTTTGCTTCAATAGGTTGTAAAGTCTATTTTGGGCCTCCTTTGTGCACATGGATTTGCACTTTTACAAATATTGTCATTGTTGTTGATTCTATATATATATATATAGTTCTTTGTTAAATCTTTAAGCAATGAATTGCAACTTCAAAAGCGAGGTTGTTGGCCTAAGAACAAAAAATTGCCAAAAAATTAATCCCCGAGTAGCCCCCAATTCTTGTCACATCCCCCCCACACCCTGTACCCAAGATACATGTTACACATAAAAAAACTTTGTTTTTGGTACTTTATACTCCTGAAGGTTTGGTCCCATCCATGTAGAGTGCCAATTGAGGCCTAAATTTTCCTGAGGGAAATGCTCCCTCCAGGGTTTCTTTAACTGACAAGTTTTCACCAAATTTTGGCCTGAAAAATATGATTTCGACCAATACAAAGGATTTGTCATGGGAAAAATGGCCCAAATTCTCCAGATTTCAAAGAATTTTTTTTCCAAATCACCTGATTTGCACAATAAGTTTTAGTAAGTAGCCAAGAATTTGAAGAGATTCTCTGTTTTTTTTTCCACTTTCATATCTAGCATATTTAGCCAAATTTGGCTAAATTATTTTCTTGATGATTGCCACTTTGACTACTACATCACAAAATTTTAAAAAGAAACCCTGGCTCCCTCCCTATAGAGAGTAAAAAACATTCTACCAAATTTTTTCCATATATCTTACTACATAAAAATAAATAAAAATAAATGCGAATTTACTCGTCAACACCTCGAAAGCAGTGATTTTTTTTGGCGAAAAATCGCCAAATGGCGACACAGTTTTCTGAAAACGGAGTATTCTGTCGCAAATTTCCCGTTGTTGAGAAAAAAATTCGCCAAAAAGCGACAGAAAACTGGTGTTTTGGGGATGGTGTCGCCACATTTATGCCTACTGGCTACAGTTTTCAGAGTTTCTTGAAATAAATTCGCCAGTTAAGTAGAAATCCACCTAGGGATGCTCGCCAACCTGGCTACATCAGGAAATTGAAACAAAAAACACTGATCGAAAGGAGGAACGTTAGAAAGATGAGAAGAAAAAGAAGTACCTTCCATAATGATGGAAGGTACACTGACAGGCTGGGTAGGACCTCTTCCGTGGTCCTTCGCCAGATTTGGCTTCATAATTGACTGACATTTTCACACTGGAAAAAACTTGAGCGGTCCTTTCCGTACGTACCTTAAATTTTGTTTACGGTAAGTACTGTAAGTACCGTAGTACCGTTTCAGGTTCGGCACTCAGGTGCCAAAATTATTATTTTATTTTTCAAAAATCCACCCCAGTATTAATGTTTTTTTAATAGAGTTTTTGACAATAAATATAAGCAGTTTCTTTGATAGGTTCTCTAGACACTGACGTTCCAGGGTTTCTTCTAAGGATTTTGTGATGTAGCCAATGTGGCAATCATCCAGAAAATAATTTAGCCAAATTTGGCTACACACTGGATATGAAAGTAGAAAAAAAACAGGATCCTTCTATATTTTCACTACCTACTGGAATTTATCATAAAAATCTGGAAATTAAAAAAAAAAAAATTCAAAACTGGTGAATTTGGGTCATTTTTTTCTATGAAAAATCCTTTGTATAAGTCGAAATCACATTTTCCAGGTCAAAATTTGGCGAAAACAAACTTGGTAGTATAAAAGAAACACTGGTTCCATCTAATTGAAAAATAATGTCATTTATTGGATATCTACTCTCAACGGTGGACTGGCCTGAAGCAAGAAACTCTTGAGTTTTCTACCAATTTAATTTAATTTTTTTTCCATTGTAATTTCTTTCAAATTTTGACTTGACATTTCAAATAGATAATTTCTAGAAAATTTGATATTTTAAAAAATAATTTAATTACTGCTGAACCTGCAGAGGTATTATAGTATATGCTTGTCAATGATACTAACTTACCCAAAGTCATCATAGTACTGACTAGTCCAAGGGGAAAAGAAAAAAGAGAGACAAAAGAAAAGAGACGAAAAAAAAGAAAAATACACACATAAATGAAAAAAGGGCGTTTGGTTGTTCAATGTTGTCGTGCGCTTTTCCTACCTACCAAAAACATCGCCGCTTTACGCTAGTCTGACAAACAGACACTACCTACTTTGTGCAGCAGGCTTTTTTAAAGGAAATTTTTTATGTAACCTAAATGGCGATCATCCAAAGGAAGATCTATACAAAAATGGCGATCGGCCTTAGGAATATTTAGCCAAATATGGCTCTAAATCAAATAAGGAGTACAATTCTTTTAATCAATCTTGTATATTCATGGTTACACACTGAAAAAAAAAAAGAAATTTGGCGATTTTCAATATATATATTTTCCACTTCTGGCAATGGAAACCCTCCAAAATGACTTTAAATTTTAAAAAAAAATGATCTTTTTGGCTATATTTCGCCAGTAAATGAAAAGGCTATTGTGCAGTACAAGTAACAACAACAACAGTGTAGTGTTGTTGGGGGCACAAGACTCAAGTGTGTAGTAGGTACCTATCTTGCGACCAGTTGTGTTTGTTTTTTCGACACTGCAGGAATGAACGTTTCTGACATACCTACTAGTTGCACTGCTCGCGCTTGCTGCCTGCGTGCGCGAGCGCGCGATCGTTGATCATCGGAGGACACCCATCGCCCGTGGGCGCACGTTGCATAAGCCATGTCTGTGGCCTCTGTAGTACCTTTGATCGTGTTGCCTTCGTCGTCGTCTTCTTCTTCTTTCTCCTCTTCTTCCTTGGAGATTGCTTGCGTTTCATCAATCGGGCTTAGAATCGGGGCTCAAGCTTCTAGTGTCTCTGTCAAGTGTGAGAGTGTGGGAAGTAGTAGAGCTCTTGCTGTCTGTGGACTAGGGAAAAGTGAACTAAGGGAGTGGCGGGAGGGGAGCGGAGGCGGAGGAGGAGGAGGAGGGCGACGACCACGAGGACGGAGGAGGCGGTCGGGGTTGTTTGGCATGGAGGATGGAGGAGGAGTAGTAGTGCAATGTGATGGAATTAGTGGTGGTGAACGCGGGGAAATGATGGCGGAGAGGAATGCGCATGATGATGTGGCGGTGCAGGAGGGTTTGGGAGCTTTTTCCAAAGAAGGCTATGAGCTTACGCCGGCGTTGATAGTGGAGGAGGATCGCGAATCCACGCATACTGACTCACCGGTTCTGAATCGGCTCAAGGAAGGATTTGTTCGCTTCAAGGAGGAGAAATTTCTGTAAGTGCGACAGTGAGTGAGTGAGCACAAGATCTGTGATTTTGCTATGTTCTATCTGTCCGATGGGGGAAGCCGATGATGCAGTAGAATGAACACATTGAGCCGTCCGTGAAAATACTAAGTTCATAATTTCCAGGAGCATTGGTTTGAGCCAGAGAATGAACCTCCCCAGGATAAATAAAAAAGCAGAGACAAAGTATTGCTGTCTGTGAGAATCCCTTGGCTCCTTCCATTCTTAGATTGCTTAGAAAATGTATGCATATGAGGAGCTTTTAGCAGGGCATCATAGTTGCCATGTCCCTACATCATATTGCAATGTGTTGGAAAATAAGCATTTCATCTTAAGATCTTGAGAATGAGCCTCTAGACCCAGGAAAGAAGCTGCAAACAGAAGAACATGACAAGTAGTTTGAAGACCTCTTATTGTTGTTGGATAACACTATCCTACTCTTTTGCAGCTGTCTCAGTGTGACTTGACAAGGGAATTAGCAGTAGATTGTAGCTAATGTGGATCTAAATTGAAGAATTTTGATGAGCAAAAACCTTCTAACTAAGGTCCAAATTATTGGCACTAGAAGTTTTGTATCCTTGTTAGTGAGAAGCATGTTGTGCGGTTCCCTCCTTATACACAAGAATCATAACACTGAGTGATTGTTTGTTCAGTAAGGAGTCGGAGCTTTTTTCAAGACTTGCTAATGGCCAACAGCCAAAGGTACAGAGATTTTCAGTGTTCTAATAGCTCCATTTGCAATGTGTTAGTCTTTCCAATATCTTTTTGAATATTGGAGGAATAGATCCAGCCAGATTAAAAAATGGGTATTTCTGTGTCTCTGGGTGATCCAGTAGACTTTAGAATTGGTTGTTACAAAGCAAATCATATTGTTCTTAAATGCAGGTTATGGTGATAGGATGCTGTGATTCACGGGTTGATCCAACAATGCTCATGGAACTGGAACCAGGCGAGGTTTTTACACTGCGAAATGTTGCCAATCTGGTCCCACCTTGGGAGAAAGAGGTACCATTTTTGCAAGAGTATTTCTACTGCTCGTGAGAGAAAATTGGCAGATTTGGTATCTGGAAACAATTTCCTCTTTGAAGAGACATTCAAGTGCGGCATCCTTTTCATCTTCTAGACTGTGAGCTTATCTGCAGATTTGCAGGTTCTTTCTGGAGTGATATCTGCTGACTATGAGGGCTGCCAGTGTTAGCTTGAACAGCTATTTGGAAGTAGGCAATAAGTCTCCTGTGAATTAGAATCAGATTTATTATGTTGGTCCATAATTGCAAGCAGAGGGTTTCCTGTTTGTAGAGAACACACTGATATTCTGAAACTGTGTCTTGAACTATGACTTGTAATTGAACCATGGCCTGAGGTCTTGGAGAGGTGGGGTTGTAGTTCTTGCTTTCAGAGCGTATGGTGGCACACTCAGTTTTTTGTGTTTTGGGTCTGCAGGGTACTTACCATGGAACGAGTGCAGCCCTGGAGTTTGCTGTTATGGGCCTTCAGGTGTCACTTTCTGAACACTTTGCCACATCTTTTAGCCTGGTGCATTGTGTAACTTAATGCTGGCATCAGTGATAGTGCTCTTCTGTTTTATTGACCCAACAAGGAATGTCTTGAATGAATGGATGTTAGGTGGAACATATTATTGTCCTGGGACACAGACACTGTGGAGGCATTCGAGCTCTCATGACTCGTTCTGATTTCAACAGGTGCTTGTTTTTCTTTAATGTGTGCATGGCATGAAAAAACTGAGATTTATTGGGTCTTTTCTAATCCAGTTGCCAAGTCCAAGGTCCAGGTGGTTTTGGTCTCACCTTTGTCAGCAGTATAATCAGACGTTTCCACCATTGAACTGTACTCCATAATTGCTGTGATTGCAACAAATCATGATAAGAAAGCAACAGCTACAGCCCTGTACACCATGGGGAAGAGCCGAATAGAATCAAGAACTTCAGGAGCTGGAAAACTTAATACTGGCCATTAACTACAAGCTCATGGCCACTGTGGCTTTGGAGGGGCAGGTTTGATAGGAAACCCTCATTGTCAGGACAGGTTTCTTCATATAAATCATAGCCTGAAGTTAACCACCGTCAATGGTGTTTTAGCCCACATATCCTGGACTGTAAGGCAGAGTTTTTGCAAAACAGAGGAGGTTGAGAATGATGCAAAAATCTGTCTAAACAGAAACATCATTACTTAGGCATTGTCCTTCCCACTGCAGATGCACAGTACAATTTTGAATTTGAAATAAGTCAAATTGCTCTTGTAATTCTGCAGGTTTGTTTTGCCATTGACAAATGTTATAAAGCTATGGGTGTTTCAACATTAACATGGTTTTGCACTCATGCTGTCATTGCAGTGACTTCATTGGTAGCTGGATGAAGATTGGAATGTCAGCAAGGGAGCGTACTCTGAAGCTTATGGCTGGCAAACCAATCACAGATCAATGCCGCTTCTGTGAGCAGGTAAAGTCTCTTCTTCCTAATTGTCTTTCTCCTTCAAATTTGGCACTTCAATATCTAAGCTCAGAGCTAGACAGAGAAAGGTGTTGTACTCAATGTAACAAATTCTGTATGCACAGGAATCCATAAACGCGTCTCTGGCAAATCTGTTGACATTTTCATGGATCGAGGATCGAGTCAAGCAAGGAAAACTGAGACTTCATGGCTGGTATTATGATTTTGTGGATGGTTCCATGATTAGCTGGGAGGTAAAAAGACAACAATATGGATCACCAACCCATTCATCACCACCACTAATGAGCACCACAGGTTGCAATTGATCAGTGAACATGATACTATTGACAAGGTTATAAGCACCCCTTGTTCACTCTCTGATCACAGCATTCTATCTGCTCAAGAACCAAGGAAATCTCAGTCCAATGGACAGGTACAGGTGGTTCTATTTACTAAATGGGGACATATAATCAAGCATTAGTTCCCTGTACTGGGTGTACAACCAGATTGTGTCGAGACAGGGCAAGTCAATCCTGCTATTCTGTAACAGGCAAATCAGATCTTCCAGGAAGCATTGCAGGAAGATGAAGGTCATTCATGCTAGCAGAGCTCAAGCTTTGAGGAAAGTGTAACCAATGGAGCAGGCCACACAAATCCAATTTGGCAACTTGGACTCTGTCATGTCCTCCCATTTACAAAAACTTGGGAGGGTGAATTGTGCCACAAGAACAGCAATATTGATTTAACCCACCAATAAAAGTTCAGTAGTACCCGTTGATTCCTTCATTGGCTTGCCACACTCACTATGCAAGAACCTTGGGTTCAGACCTTGAGGTGCCTATGATCTGTGTGGTGCCAGCTGAGTTTGTCAACCTGAAGGCATAGAGAGTGTAGAGGTATAGCCAGCTTTCGTCAACACTGCATTGCTATATGAAAATGCATGATGTTTAGGTTTTGATATCCCTCTCATTTTCCCCAAGTTCTTAGCCTGAATTTAGTCATTTTGATACAATACCTGCCTTGAGAGAACAAGATTAAGACTGCGATTGGGGAGTAATTCCTTCAGCTCTTTCCAACCTTTGGAGGTCTTAGGCTTATGAAGGTAGATGATTGCATGACAGATGCCTCCCAATTGCTTGTTATTTTCCCTTGCAACAACATTTATCAGCTGTAGATGAAACTGCTTGCTTGTAAGAAGCTAGCAACTAGCAGATGTGTGACTTCAATAGGATTTCTGTTTTTTTCCAGTGATCTTCTACACAGAGGAAAATTTGTGTGCAAAGTTTTCCTTCAACTGCAGAGAATTATTTGCTCCTGGGGGGCTAGTTCCACTATAAAGAGAGAGATCTAGAGATGAAGCAAAGGCTCATTGACATAAAAGAGGACTGAGGGAGAAGAAGCCTAGACTAGAGAAAGAGACACAAGGAACATCAACAAGAACCTATGGGAGCTCTCAATACTAGCAGCAAAGATGGCAAATTTAGGAAAGAGCCATTGAGGATATACACACTCAGCCACACTAGGACAGTCATTGGTTCACTCAGATGTTTTTGGAGTTGCAATGCTTTAGGGAACTTTGACATATCAATTTATGGTCCAATCAACTTTGGGGCAACCATAACTAATCAGTTTGGTCTTTCAAAAGGATGAATCTATTTTAAAAGGAAAAGTTCTGATAGTACATAGAAACTAGAAACCCCACAAGGCAAGAGATAATGACAAGAAATGCGAAGGAAATTAGATCCGAAGGCATTAAACTGCATAAACTTGTCAATTGAGACCCCATTATTTCATTCATCAAAAGGTTCGCATATTCTCATTCACCTTGGGGCTATATAAAGGAGAAATATGAGGCCTTAAAAAGTAGCTGTAGAAGTTTGAATCCAAATAGAAAGAGAAGTGAGTGTGGATGGATACTTCAAGGAAATAAAAAACTCACTGATGGACTACTGAACAGGAGACGGGCAATTGGAAATAGGCATCGAACTTTACTGTGCCAATGTTTTAATGGTCTTGAGAGGTGGAAAATCATAACCAGGTGGTATGGATACTTTAAAAATATCCATTGCAGGAAGAAGATCCATTGTTAGATTACCTTCTTCGCTTTGACAATCTCTGGTCCTCTTGTGCTAACTTCTCAACACGATCAGTGTTAGGAACTCTTGGATGTACTGAACCTTTTGAACTTCTCTCTTTAATTGCTTCAAGCCTCATGTTGCGGTTTCTTTCACTATGATGGTCAGAGACCCTGCTCAAACTCTTGTGTGTTGTCTTACCATCATCACAGCACTGAGATGTATGATTTGACCTAGACCTACCAGACTGTGGCATGGGAAGATTCTGACCTTGCAATTTGCCTTCCTTCCAATGATTGGACTCTTCTGCATGTTCTTGTCTTCTATGAGGAGTTTGATGACTAGCTGATACTTCCAGCAGTGATGAATTCGTGGTTTGTTTGTTCTGTTCATGTGATGTTTCTGCCTTCCTCTGAAGATCTCTTCTGTCATCAACAGTGGTTGCAACACATGGCACCCCCTCTCTACCATTTTTGTTGGAGCTTGAGTTGGGATGAGGACCTGCTAATTTCAGCCGTATGTTCCTGCCATGTAACACAGACACACATATCAGCTGCCTTGGGTGTCACAGGCACAAAATACGAGTAGGTACAGCTTTTGGCTGAAAAAGAATTGGATACACCTCACAAAGTATAACCACCACCAGTCTGCCAAATCAACTAAGGTTAAACACTAAAGTTTGGTCTTCAAAATCACACATCTCATTTAGCACATTGAATCATCCTCAGATATTGATTTTGCCTTATATCTGCCTGATGTGAGAAGAAAATAGGCTTAAACTCCTCCATGTGAACATTTACCTTACACTTTCAAGAGATTGAAGCAACTAACTACTAGCTCTATTTGGTGCCAATCTCAATCTCAACAATATACAATGAAGGTTTGGTAATAAGAACCATTTCAATCTTGAACAAAAAGGATGTTACATTCCAAATGAACAGTGAATAAGACTCTACAGGCAGTGATAGACAGTGAAATCAACAGTGCTCTTCATCTGGACTCCCTACAGGGTTGTGAAAATTGGTAAAAGATTTCTATCCATCAACTAATGGCTGTCATAGGCAAATAACAGTTGCTCTCCTAGCAGTGGATTTGGGCTATGAATAGGAGGCTATAGATGGTAAAAACATTCCACCCATCAGCAGCAATCAACTGCCAAGTGGTGGATTTAGTGCAACAGATAGGAAGGCATACTCATCATGAAGCTCTCTGATTTGTTTGTCTTTTCTTGCTATCTCCATTTGTGCTGTCTGTGTGTCCCCTCATCCAAGAACAGTGACCCAAAAACATATGAGTTCATACATCTAATCACTAAAATGCAGCTGTTACTCAGAAAACCATCTCTCATCATCCTCCATAGTCACCTAGACCTGGAAGCAGTTCAGGCAATTCTCATTCCTCTTTGGCTATGATGATTTTCTGCCAAACCAAAGATCAACTTGAATACTTTTGTACCTCACAAAACTAAAAAATCTTTGCAAGTTCAGGTAGCTACAAATTAGAGCTTACAATTAGAGCTAATGTTCAAGGTTAGAAGAGAACTGTGTAGAAGAATCTGATTTATGAAGTTGTAACAGTGTGCAAAGACTCAACAATCTGCACAATAGGATGTTTTTCTCAGAGAATCAGACCCATACCTTAAACAAGCATGAGATGTTGCGGATCAGCACTGACTTGTCCCGCTGCAATACCTCCTTCTGCTTGACAAATAGCCAAGTCTCACTATTTTGCACTCTTTGCAATTCTCCTTACCACATTGAAACATCTGGATGCAATTGAGGCAAAACCTGAAATGGCATTACCAAATCACCAATGAAGATGGCACTAGACACAGGAGCTATTTTGTGTGTCAATAACTGGACAATTTCTTGTGTATGACTACCATAAATGAGAAGCCCTGTGCACTTTCAGAGATGGGCAGATAAAATCACACCTCTTTCTGCAAAACATCCACCTTGTCCTTGAGTTCTTGTTCCTGCCTCTTAAAAGACTCAAGACGCTCTTCAATCTGCATGTGCTCCATCCCTAAGTTGTGAGAAGCTTGATTTGAAAGCCTTCCAAGTATGACATAAATAGCTTGCTCTGCACTAAAATGCTTCAAGAGTTACCAACAATTGACCCAGCAAACAAATGCTGTGGACATTATCTTTATTGCCAGAGATATCAGGGCAACATGCCCGATTGCTCCAACCAGGTGGGTTAAAACATTTGCACCTGCAACAACAAGGAGACACTAGGGCTGCAGGTATTGGGAGTCACTTGGTCAGTGGATACACTCTCACTTAATACTTCAATGGTGCTCATCAAGCGGAACAACAAAGATTGTTACCTCTTGCAAGGAAGTCTTGAGGAACTGCTTGCCTCCACCAAAATCCTCATAGAGATCATCATAAAGCTCCTCAGTATCCTCTGCAACCATGTAAACAGCAAACAAGATCTCCTCATTGTTCCTATTGAAAGATGGGGAAATCAGGCTTTAGGATCTGGGTCTTAAGGATTGAGGAGAATCAGCATGGAGGTTTTCTCTTACCATCTATGATGAAATCCTGTGTGAAAATGCATGCATACATCATCTTTGTTGATGACCAAAACAACCTTCAAAGCACATGAAAGCCATTACCACACTTCAAAGACTTATCTCTGTCTCTGTTTCCTAAAGATGAAATGACCGACAAGCGTCATGTCTGGAAACTGTGTGTGTGTGTCTCACCACAGTGAAAGGCACACAGGGACAACTGCATTCAGTGAAATTTGCAACCACAACCGTTTGCAAGGTGGCAATGAATCTTCTCCTCGAACAGACGAAGATCGACTTGTTAATTGTCTTCAGTGATTTCTAACAGCGAAAAGAAAAAGAAACACAAAAACTTGGAGCTCAGATCGTCTTGATGCTTATCTTCGATGATTTCTAGCAGCGAAAACAAAACACAAAAACACATAAAACTTTGAGCTCTTTTTTATCGGCAGTAGTGTGTAGTGTGTACATACCCATTTCTGTTTTTAGCTTCGATCAAGAGTCTGAAATGATTGTCTCCATCAGAAGCGATGCATGCGCGGGTTGAAGAAGAAGAAGATGCACGCCGAATCCGGAAATCACGTCTACTCCATCCTCACGGAGGAATCCAATGCAAACCAGAAAAAAGAAAAAGAAAATAAGAATATTTTCAGCGGTAGAATGTGAAGTATCTACAAATCCGACCGAATCACGAAACCCCCGGAATGGCTGGAAAATCTCGGCCGATTTGTATCTACAAAGATTTTTTTCCAGCGAAAAAGATCTGCAAATGGATACCGAAGAGATGGGGATTTTATAGCGTCCTCGAGAGTTGGAAACGGATGAACGGGTGTATTGTGCGCGTACGTTGCCAACGAAACAAGGAAGCTCCAAGGGATACGTTGCGTGACCACGCTAGGGTTTGCACGCCCCACACACACAAGGGTGTTTAATCAGCAGCACGCCTCTTGTTTGTTGTTTGATTTTGTGTGGGTCGTTCCGATCGATCCGTTTGTGATCGCTTTGAAGCAAGTAGAAAACGAGGCGGAGTTTTATGTGTGTAGCAAGGTCGGACAAGAACACGCATGCTACATCATCATCATCATCTTCTTCTTCTTGCATGAAGGAAAGGGGGAAGGGGGAGTTTTGTTGCATGTTTGTGGTGGTCGTGGTGGTGGTGACGGATGAGAGGAGCACTATAAAGAGTTGGGTTTGGGTGGATTTGAGAAAGAAAACGAGGGAGGGGGTTGAGTTTTTGGTTGGGGAGAGATGAAGGGGTTGTTTGAGAAGAAGAAGCGGACAACCGTGGAGCTGGTCCGTGCAACACGAGAGCTTTTGGGATCTGTGAATGTCGGGGGGCGGGATCCGAAGAGAGAGGAGGAGAAGATGGCGGAGTTGTCGAGGAATATCAGAGAAATGAAGCTCGTCTTGTATGGATTGGATTCAGCAGAGCCGAATCCCGAGGCGTGTGCACAGCTTACACAAGAGATGTTCCGGGAGAATACCATGCGCTTGCTGATCCAGTGTTTGCCGAAGCTCGATTTGGAAGCGCGCAAGGACAGTACTCAGGTGGTGGCAAATCTGCAGCGTCAGCAAGTGCACTCCAAAATACTTGCTTCCGAATACCTGGCGAAGAATCTAGATATTCTTGATCTCCTTGTTGCCGGCTATGAGAATCTAGAGATGGCGTTGCACTATGGCACCATGCTCCGTGAGTGCATCCGGCACCAGAGCATCGCTCGATATGTGTTGGAATCTGATAACTTGCCCAAGTTCTTCAGATACATAGAGCTTCCCAATTTCGAAGTCGCGGCCGATGCTGCAGCCACGTTTAAGGAGCTTCTAACGAGACATAAGTCGACTGTTGCGGAGTACCTCAGCATGAACTACGACTGGTTTTTCAGGGAGTACAATTCCAAGCTTTTGAAATCTCCCAACTACATCACCAGGCGACAGATGGTGAAACTGCTAGGAGATGTATTGCTGGATCGTTCCAACGTGAATGTGATGATGCGCTATGTCAATTCCAAGGACAACATGTGCATTCTCATGAATCTCATGAAGGAGCCCAGCAAAAGCATCCAAATAGACGCATTCCATGTGTTCAAGGTTTTTGTGGCAAATGAGAGCAAACCGCTAGAAATTGTAAGCATCCTGCTTGCGAATCGCACCAAGCTGCTCCGATTCTTTAGTGAATTTAAGACAGACAAAGAGGACACCCAATTTGATCAAGACAAGGCTCAGGTCATGAAGGAGATAGACAAGTTGGAATTCAGAGAGCACCAGCAGGCATGACAGTTTTATTGACCGGGTGATTTGATGACGAGAATTGCTGTAATAAATTTGTGACACTGTTTCTTTGATGAATTTGCTATGCTAGAAAGCAATTTGACAATCTTTCTTGCTTCTTTTGCTGACCAGCAAAAGATGCTGAGACCTGTACAAAGCACCTGTACCTGACCTTACATGACCAATGGTTCTGATTTCACTCTGCCCTTTTGGTAGATGGAATATCAGGCAAGAGTTGCCAGCAAGAAGGGGGACAAATCTATTTTCTGATATTTGCTTATTCCTGAACATCTCCTGCCAGCTTACCCCAAATTTGTTTTTGGGGTTTTGTTGAACTTGGGGATTTTAAGAAGCAATGTTGGGCTCTCTCCTCAGCCCTGCTGACCTAATTGTTCAGAACTTTTGATGTGGAGTACTACAATATGGTGGAGGTTTTAGACTCATCTGGAGCAATTTGGTGTTGCAGGATGGTAAAAGAAATTAGTGTATAGTGGCATGCAGAGCATATCTTGATCATCATTCCAGTGCTACTTGCTTTACTGCAGGATACTACACCTGCAGTTCTTTGATGGCAAATAACCATTGGGAGCAACATCTTCTGTACCACTCTTGAACAAGTTGCTTATCAGGTATGTTGCTTAGTAACCTGAGCTTTTTTAGAAACTCATAGTTTCATTTAGGTTGGTCAATCTCTTGTTTGCCTTGTTTCACCTAGTCCTTCATGTGGTGTTGTCATCATGTATCAGAACCAGGTTTGCAGTTCCAGCAAGTTTTTCTGCAGCTCACAACATGGAGTGGTTGTTTGTATGAAGGATCTGCAGATTGTTCAGAAATTTGTGGAGGATTTAGGGGTTTTTGGTGTGGGCTGTCTGCTCATGATGTACCATAGTAATAGCACATGGACAAGTTTGTGGCCAAATTATCTCTTTCTCATGAATCTTTGGGTGAGCACAGGGCATACATATTGGTCAGGTGGAGAAGCAGCTGGTTGATGTGGGAATTGGATGATCTGCTTCAAATGTACTGTTTACCCTGCTTCTTTTCAGGTATTCAGTGAACACTTCTCCCACTTCTGTAGGTTTTTGAGTTGTGTCATAATTCTTCTGCTATTGAACACTTCTTAGTCAGCTTGCTTGGAATCATATGTAGCAGCCCTTAATGCGGTATTTTGCATGTTTTAATTGCTGGACTGCTTCTTTGCTGTATGTATATGCATAAAACTCTCTCTCCAAACATCTTCCGAACTTGGTTCTGGGATCTTCTGCCTAAAGTCTTCTGCATTTTATGACTTTCTCTCTGTCACTGATTTTGTCCATTTGAGTACAGAACATATTTCTTGATAATGTGAAGTACTACTTCTGAAATATCCTTTGTTAGGAATCATCCTGCCCCCCATCTCAACTGCTTTCCATGCAATCTTCTTTCATTCTTCAGGGTCAGTGGCCTTTCAGGCTCGCTTGATCAATCCAATGAGCTAGGGTTCTATTTATCATTCATTAGGGTGATGAATGTTCTAGAACCTCTGTACTAGTTAAATATTAGTTAGTGTCAGTTGCCTTTGTCTTATGTACATATCACGGGGTGTCATCCTTGTTCATCACCAAGTTATATGATCCTCACTCATGAGTTACTGATAGAGGTAGTTTCTACATCTATCTATGGTACATTTTCACCTGTTGTTTAGTAGACAGTAACCCAGGTAATGCTTTTGGGGACTCAAATAACAGCATGGAAGTGATGCGGTAAGGTTGCTGGTGGTGAAGTTTGTTTGAGACTACAGACTTGCTCTTCACACCTGATGCCAATGGATCATCTTGACCTCCACCAAATCAAAAAAATTCTGATTGTGAGTTAGGCATTCTGTTAATTGCAGCATTCAATGGTGATGGATAGTACAAAATGGCTTGAATCTCATTTCCTCAGTTTCTTCATGAGTCTCCTGAATTCTCAGGTGTTGCAAAAGGGATTCAACATTGCATGGATAGCTGGTGGACCCCCATTGTTGGATGCATTTGTTTTGGGACAAGAAGCTAGTAGAAACCTAGGGCTTCTGCTCAATCAACTATGGGCACCAGAATCCTCAGCCCTTCCTGATCTTGCTGCCATTGTACTTGTAAACAGGTATGTAAGTTATGGGCTTCTTCACTGTTTCAACTGTGTGGATCTCATTTTTAAGAGAATAGACTGCTACTGAAGGGACTTTTACAGGTTGAGAATCTGGTGAACTCTGTAAGGCTGATCTTTAGGTATTATTCATTGTCTGATATGGCCTTGAGTGTCTAGTTGATTAGAGTCTTTTCTGTGTTTCTCTGTGCCTCTTTTTCCCTTGGGCTGTCCATTAGTGACTTTGTTTGTGTGGCTTGCTTCACAGATTGGCAGGGATAGCAAAGCAAAAACCACCTATATTTGGGCAGATTCTTCCAGTATTTGCTAAACTAAATGGCAGATATTATACGAAATGGAATCTAGATCTATAATCATCCTGAAGACAATCAATATTTGAGATCAAAGGTGTGAAGATTTAAATAATCATCTTTTAATGGTCTTGCTAAAGAATATATGTTTAATACTTTTTGATGCAATAAATATGAGTTGCAAGGGTAGCTGTCATGTTTATTGGAATTAGAATGATTTTTTTTCAATCAAGGTCTTGTAACTATACTACTAATTGCCTGCATATAATGAACCCAGGCATGTTGTTGATTTTGTTGATAATTTTATTGCCATCTTGAACCAATCAACTTGAAATCATTATTGTCTTCATATAGAATGCTTCGGACAGTTTGAGAAAATGTTGAACTTGTAGATACATCTTGCCCAGCACCTTCAACTGTCAAATTGTCACATGATGGAGGAGGGCCCAATGTTGCCTGCCATTAATTTTCTCTATCATTATTAACAGGACCACCAATAAAATGGATCCAACTTTCACAAGCAAACTTTGCATTGATGAAATTGAGTAGAATTTGGCTTCCACTTACTTTTAATCTGTAGATTCAAGTTCAGAGTATGACATTTCTGTGCCCTGAATTATAGTTTACTTGAATTCCATGTTCAAGCATTCGAATTGACTGTTGGAAAAACTTATGAATAGTCAAATTAAGGTTCAACAGAAAAGATAACCTTATCAATTCTGAGAAAATATGAAGAGTTTTGATCAATTTGATGATTTCAATAATAAAAAGAAATCACAGTACCTCAAGTGCTTGAAGTTTCCGCAAATACCATTCACGTTCGTACAACACACCTAAGTGAACTTTATCCAAATCTAATTCCTCCAACCCTTATGATTTTGATTAAGGTGAGAACATTGTCAACTTGAATATGGTCTTTCCAACCACATAAACACACCAAAGTTCATTCTATAGGTCATGCTCCAAAAAAATAGATGTCACCTTACAAAATTTTAATTTCACCCAATTACTACATAAATGAAATAAAATAAACCATTTGTAAGATTTTGATGGATACAAAGGTTTGAGTGGATTTGAAGGAGACGACGCAAATGCATGATTGGTTTCTTCAATAGAACTTTGTTCTCACTGTTGACAAATTCATCAACATAAACACATCAAACCACACAAACATTAAAAAACTAGAATTGGATCACAAACACCAACACATTTATGTTAAGCCCATTACCTTACAAATATTGTGCACTTAGTTTCTATTTGAATTCATGATTCAAGTGGCTTCCAAATCAAACATCCACAATATTGTGGATCTCAATGTGTAAGCAAAATGTGAAACTAATCTGAAATTTGGCAAGCCTAACATATGAAACCATGAATATAAATGAGACCCCAAAGCTTAAATTTAAGCACCTTGGCATATAAAATTGATTGGGGGAGAAATGATGAAAGTCACCTATCATTTAGAGCATCCAAATCTGCAAATATTTCTCTCAAATTCTCCCACACATCTGCACTGATATTGGGGCCGTTGTGGGTTGTGTGTTGATCTCTTGGGTGTTCATCACCTTTTCACCACCACATACATCAAACCTCATCATCTATTTAAGTCAATATATCATATGATTTTGCTGTACAAGTTAATTGTAAATTACTTGAGCAAAATGTTTGAAGGATGTGTGTTCAATTGACCAAAATCAATTTTTTTTGGGAAATGTTTTCCTAATTCATTTGAAGAAATTAATGGATATAATTGCTTACAAGAAACATGATTCTACAATTGTTTCAAGTTCAACGATTCACAAATGAAAAATATTGTTTCATACTTTGAAATGTGTTGGATTTGAATGGTGGAATTTCGCAAGATTTTTCTCCCTCATGATATTGTGATGCCATATATGTAGTTTTGGATGTCATTGTCACTTCCCCATCCCAACATATTTTCAAATAATGAGAAATAAAAATGTTGACCCTAGATTGCGCATTACAACACTAAACATTATATTTTAGAAGACATGGGAAAATTATATTGATCAATATTTCAAGTTTCAGAAGAAAATGAAACAAATCACTTGAAAAGAGAACATGCAAGAACTTTGTACTGTCATATAAACAAAAGTCAACTAATGCAAAATGAAAAAAAAGTTATAATTCCCAACAACCACCAAAAAAATTACTAGAACATGCAAGAACAGGGAATACAAATTTTAACCTATAGACCATAAATCTGTACACAATGTTGGGTACAATTATAACTTGGTCTATAGACATTGATCTAGTTCGGCGTTATGAGTGGTATAATTTGAAACCCCTCAAGAATTCACATGCTCCTCAATGTCTACATATGTACCCTTGCTTTTCAACACCAACAAATTATGAGGAAAAACTTTGATTGATTGAAAGTTGATTCAAGGTGATCACCACATTTATTGTCATGAACCAAGAGTACTTGAGAAATGAATGCAAAGCTCTATGCACCTAGCTTGGTGTGATGTAAGATATGGGGAAACAATATTACAAGGGAGCACAACAAGAAGGAAAGAATGGAAAGGAAAAGGCTTGAATACATAAGCCATTAACCAAAACATTGGGGAAAGGAACACAAAGCTTTACTCACCAAATTGATGTAGAACATATCAAAAGGGAACATAACAAGAAGAAGGAAAAAATGGAAAGGAAAAGGAAAGAATTCACAAGTGATTAACCAAGAACACAAGGAAAGAATTCACAAGTGATTAACCAAGAACACATGGAAAGAGAACATGAAGCTTTACTCACCTAATTTTGATGTAAAAGATGTGATATGGAAAGAGAACACAACAAGAAGGAAAAAAATGGAAAGGATTCACAATTGATTATCCAGGAACGCTCAGAAAAGGAGCATGAAGCTTTACTCACTTAATTTAATGTAAAACATGCAAAAACTATATTGAAAAAGAAAACAACAACGAGAAGGAAAAAATGGAAAGGAAAAGGAATAGGAAAATGTTTTGTGTTTAAGGTTTTTACAAGAATCTTGATTTGGATTTGATCATCTTCTTGCCACATGCGATGTTTGTTCATGGCCTCATTTCTTGGCACTTGCAAACTAGGTATTGAGGCCACCTAGTACGCAGGAAACCCATTCCATTTTGAACTTCAGGGAAAGAAAAAACTTGGGATATTGAATTTTGGTTGCAGAGGTTGGTTAGCGGGCAATGCATCATTGTTTGTCTCTCCCTCATAATGTGACGGTTTGTAAACAGAGAGCGTGAGAGAGAGACACGCTCACAAGGAGAGACGAAGACAGAGACATAAAAACAAAAGGTGTGTGCACAGAAACATGAGGTGAAGCGAAGAGGAGGGTGTGTGCCACAAGGTATCAATGCCAATAGAAGGGGAGGGTAGTTGACCAACCTATTCCGTGCATCCATGTTAAACTTGGACAGATTTTGTGAATTTGTATCCAAAGATGGAATTACATTGAAATTGCATTTTTGCCCATTTTGATTTTGTCTTCTTGCAGAGATTTTCAGAACAGAGTTGGACTTCAAGGTTGTATACATACTACATACAACCTTTGTGTATTTGGTCTTATGGTGTATGGAATCTGTGTCCACAGTTGAATTTTGGGTTGAGAGGTGGAGTAGATTAGATCCCAGTTTTTGTATCTAAATAGAGTAGCAGATTTGCACAGGCTTGTGTGGAAGAAATGGAACTTATCAACATGGTGTTTGTCTGTATGTCTCTTCACATCTAGCAAACAACTTGCACCACAAATTGACCATAAGTCTTGGGACTAGAAGTTCTAGCAATGGTGGACAATGGTGGAGGTGTAATGTTGAACTTTTTGACTATGACAAGCATCCTCCCCCAATGAGCATCTCAATTTCAGATCTACTTGCCAGAATCACCATAATTTTTGTGTTGCAACAATTGAGGTTCATGTGCAATTGAGATTCTTACACTGCAGTTTGAACATCTATAGGACATCAAAGCTCAAGCCATTGCTGGTCTCCAACATTCTCAACACTCAGATGCAAACATGGTATATAAGTAAGAACAAATGCTGGAAAAAATCCCAATAGCACCTCTGTTACTGCATTGGCAGTTCATGAAATGATTATCTAAGATAGTACACTACTTGAACTAAATGAACATGCAATAAGACGACATTCTTGCTGTGCCTCCAAGAGCAACCCTCTTTTTTGAGAGAGGTTTTCCCCTCATTCAAAGTGCAAATCACATGCTCATCATCCAGAGAACATAAGTGTGCAATCCACTATCTGCATTTCTTTCTGTCTAGTCTCCAAAATTGCATCTGCATCTAAACAAGAGAAAAGAAAACCAAGGTCAGGAAGGTCCACTCTGGTGATTCAAGCAGCAGTACTAACTAATGCATACAAGGTCAGTTACTCACCACATTTTGTCGCCCAAGTCTTAGCAATGAAAAAAAATTGTACTATTCTGTAAGGATACATTGTTGGAGTCAGGGAGCTTGAGCAAGGGCCTCATGGTCCACCATCCTGGAATATGCAGGCGTCTTACTGCCCGGAACTGAAAACATGAGCATTACAAAGCAGTAGAGTGCTGGCGAATGACCTTGAACCTTAAGGAGTTGTTCACTGTCTCTTCCATGGTAGTGTCAACTGCTTTTGCAAGAGAAGGATCTGTGTTGAGGAATCAATCACCTGGAGCAATTGGTTGCTAGAATGGAACCTGTATGCACTACTGTGTCCCATTGCAATGGAAATCCTGTTCATCATCTTACCCACACTAGGAAAAGCCTTGAACCCTAAGGAGTTGTTCACTGTCTCTTCCACACTTGTATCAAATGAATTGTCAGAGAAAAGGATGCCTGTTGAAGAATCAATCACCTGGAGCAATTGGTTGCTAGAATGCAACATATATGCACTTCTGTGTCTCATTGCAATGGTGATCCTGTTGATTGTGTTCCTCACATTAGAAAAAAACAGTTTGCTAACAGAATAAGACAACCAGAGGCTTAGTAGAAGAACAAACAAGAGGAACATCAAAAGAGAGAGAGAAGGAAAAGAAAAACCCTGAACAAGAAAAGAGGAAGAAAAAACGGAGAAGATCAAGAGTGTAATCTTTTGAGGGAAAGATTAAACAGACCTGGATGGATCCAGTTACAATCCATGCCCTCATTTCTGGACATGCCAAGACAAGTGCTAGAGGAACTTCTCTATAGGATTGCAGAGAAAAAAATTCCACGATGATACTTTGAAGACTAACAACCATTATGTGAGTTCCAGCAAAACCAAAACAAAACATGACAAGAAAGAGTGCAATCATAACCTAGTGAATGTCACTTTCATCATGAATGACATTGATGGTTGGCTGCCATTATTTATTCCCCACTGACTTCAACAGTGGATGCACATGCGTATCTAGTGATATGCTCAAATGTCAGGCACAAAACTGAGATTTTTTTTCCTCTTACCGATTTTTGTCACGTTTCCAGAGCCAACAGGAAGACTTGGTCATGGCTAGCACTAATAAAAAAATGTCAATAGTATCCTCATTCAAACTGCTACAAGATTCTGAGGGTAAGCTTCATCTCCAAGAGATTGATTACACAGAAATCTAGACAACAGCACTTTGATGATGATAACACGACAATCAGTCCCGTCATAACCTTATAATAATATAAGAGTTGCTCACAAAGTGTCAGAACATCATCACCCTTCTGAGGCCAAGTTTCAGATTTCCAGAAGCAACAGGAAAGTCTCAGTAATGACATTGGGTAAGTAGCACTGAAGAGGCATCTTGGCAAAAACAATGACTGCAAAGAAAAACTACCTACTCTTCCCCTCCCCACTTCCCTTTTTTCTGCAATTCTATCTCCCTTTACACTACTATACCCGAAAACTCTATTGAAGAAGCAGAGAATAGAATGGTTGAATTTACGCTTTCGATGGAAAGAGACATTTTGCATTACGAATTCATGTAGACCAATGACATCTGACAATGTCCAGAGCCCTGTCAAAACAGGAATGCAGTGACCAAGTGGAGTTCCATATGCCGAAGAGGCGAACAACTGTAGCTGGACTGGAGTATTATTGCAAAGGCGACCGTTTTGCAAAGGTAGAGCAAACCAAATTTTACCGCTGCTGCTTTTGCATAACATCAAAATCAAGCTCATAGGAATCCAAATACCTAAAACAGACTCTGCACCGAACACACAGGTAGGGCACGAAGAACTCGGGCAGAAGAAGAGACGGCTCTCTTCACTGTGCAGCAGAAAATTTCCATTACATTCTTGAATAGATCAGCTTTAGAATGAGGCGGCATCAACCTGCAGCTTGGCTTCATTTTGAGCAGTTAGCTGGATGGCCTGCAGAGCTCTCGAGAAGCGCCATTGATCCGTCGCGCTGATGCCATGCGCTTCATGCTCTGCCCCCTCCTACACACTCTTCAACGGCGCCGATTCCCGCTCGTTTTCAGCACCTTTCTAAGCGAGTTCTGAGGGTCACATTCACAGCAGCATGTTGAATTCCAGACGGTGTTGGAGGTAGGTTCTTTCTGCTTCCTCAGCAGCATGTTGGATTCTTCCACACACACACACACTTGGTGAATTGTTGGAGGTAGCCTCTCCTTTTTTTTTCCCCGCCTTCTTGGTCTCTCGTCCTTCAAGAAGAAATCTTCAGCATATTTGTGTGTGTTTCATATCTTTTTCTCTTCTTGTTTGAATGGATCTGAGAATGCATCATCAGGAGAACACTCCCCTAGAACCATTTGAGGACCCTGAGAGAGCTGCTCTACAGTCTGGTCAGTGATGGGGTTGCCATGTACCTTCTAACACTCATGGTAGCTCCACCACTTTCAAAATGCATCAATACAAATGCAGCTGGAAAATCAGTGCTGAAATAAGAAGCACATTTGTGCACCACAGGTCAAGAAGCTTTCAAGGGTTCTGCAGACACTTCTACTGGAACTTGGAATTTCAAGGTGTTGAGTAGATGTCCCTAAAGAATCAATTCTAGGTGTTGAGGTGTTGGTGGGGTAGGAGCAAGCCAACCAAGTACAAACATATGTGCTGGTATGGGAAGCTCACAACATTGGAAGAATGGAGTCTTCAACGCTAGGGTAGAGACAGACAGCTTCATAATTCGGCTGCATCGAAGTCTGTGGTGACAGGCAGATTTTCTTCTTTGATGCAACAAATTGCAGCAAGCTACCATCCTAACTAATTATCCTGCACTTTCAGTTTCTCTGACTTGAAAGTGCATATCATCCAACATGTGCAGGTCTTTCTTTACCAAGAGATGTGTTCTCTTAGATCATGTGCAAGTTCTGAGAATAAAAGACTGCATATAAATGCTCCTGAATCCCATCTGCTTTCCTCATGGAATTTCTAATTCTTGGGGAAATAGTGATGGAGGATTTGTTCGCACAAAGGTATTGTCTGAGCAGCCATACCTCTGTCTTGGCATAGAGTCCAGTTTATAGCTGGACTTGCCTTGGGACAAAACCTGGATTTCTTGCAGAACCATTTTCATGTGAGGAGGAAGGCGGGTTGTTTCATATCTTGAGTGGAAAACTCTAAACTGATAAGCATGCCATGATCTGTGCATGTAAACCTTGGAAATCAGTGTCAGATTGTTTCTGTGTGACATGATTACAGAAAGAATCACCCAACACTAGTCTACAATCTTTTGCTTCCAACTCAAGAATCACAGGCTGATGTCCAATCCCAGTTGGGAAATAAAACAGAAGTAAAGGCAAAACACTAATCAGCTTTTGATGCTTTAGAATGTGAACTTGGTTACAGATCTCTAGAGAAGCTCAGGCCATCTGTTGAGGTCAGAAACCCATCAACATTTCTTCAGGGCTTTTGCAACTCAACCTTGAAGGCATCAGAAACAGGCAGGCAAGACACAACTCCTGGATCTCCCGAACTATCAAGCTTATGAACATTTTACATGCTGAAGACAAATAGTCATCATCCTTAAGTAATCTTTACTTTGTGCCCCACTTTACATTGTTAGATTTGATCTATTGAGTAGGAGACATTCATGCATTTGCCATGATTTCTGTTTCTGTTCAATTGATATGTGTGCGTGCATGTCCCTGTTGTTATCCTTGAGGAAAAGCATGTCAATCTTGATGTGCAGATTTGCAGGAAAAGTTGTGGTGATTACTGGAGGAGCAAGTGGGATTGGTGAGGCCACCACTCGTCTGTTTGTGTCCCATGGTGCACATGTAGTCATTGCCGACATTGACCAGGACCGGGGTCAGAAACTGTCAGATGAGCTTGGCACCTCCAACTCCTGTTTCCTCAAGTGTGATGTCACCAAAGAGAAGGATGTTGCTGCACTGGTTGACCAGACAATGTCACACAAGGGCAAGCTCGACATTTACTTCAGCAATGCAGGTTTTGTGGGTGCATTGGGTGCCATTGACAAGCTCCAGATGGAGGACTTTGATGCAACTCTAGCTGTAAACTTGCGGGGCACTGTTCTGGGCTTTAAGCATGCAGCCCGAGTGATGAAGCCTATGAGGAGGGGTGTGATTGTGTGCACTGGGAGCTCAGCTAGCAAGCTTGCTGGCTTTGGACCACATACCTACTGTATAAGCAAGACGGCACTCGAAGGGCTGGTGAAATCCACAGCTCTGGAGCTTCGAGACTTTGGAATTCGGGTGAATATGGTGTCACCAGATGCAACAGCAACACCCCTGTTCTCCAGGGTGCTTGAGGTACTGATCCATCACTGCTAATCCCCTTTGTGTCAAGAAACTCCTGCAGCAAAAAACTTGTTTTCCTTCAAGAATGACAAATTTGAAAACCCACAAGATTGTCCTATTCTACAATGTTGGGCCTGACTGTCAGTAGGATAGAATTCAAGGCGGATGCAGGTGTCTCTGAAGGAGACAAAGGAGTACCTTACAAACCGGTCACTACTTCCAGGTCGAGCGCTGACAGACATGGATGTCGCAAATGCAGTGCTGTTTCTAGGGAGTGATGAGGCTGGTTACATCAGTGGCCACAACTTGTTGCTTGATGCTGCAAGGACAGTATCTATGCCATATCCAGAAGGATACAAGCATTGGTTTTTTGGGCATTCTGAAATGCTGAAGTAACTCCTATTCATAACAAAACTGTAATGCAGCATCAGCAACAACATTGGAAAATTCTAGCATCTGTAGAATGAGCATTGCAGATTGGCATTGCCTCTTCACAACTGTAAAACATGCATGAATATTGTAAGCATTCTACACATCCAAACTTCCGCATGGAAAAAAAAACCAACCAAACTTGGAGTTTGCAACAGAATCAAGTACTCTTATGTCTCCACAGAATCTTTGACAAATCTACTGGAACCTTGTTCTGCTTCTCAAAACTATTTTGAATCTGCTGCTGCCTTCTTGAACAAAACAATCTTGAACAAAAGAGGAGTGCAGATATTTGATTTTGTCTCAAGAAATTGCTCAATGTCAGAAATTGCTCTTCACCTTTCTTTGTGTTTTCAATATGATGATGACAACATTGATATCAACAATTGGTCTTCAAGGCTCCTCTTGTTTTCAATATTATGATGACAGGAAGAATTGCTCTTCAATGTTTCTTGTGTTTTCAATATGCTGAGGACAGCAACAACAATTGCTGTCCCCCCCAAAAATATGGACCACCAATGTACCAATATACATGGATGAATTTATGTTATGCATTTTATCACATGGATGATATCGAATTCCTTGAATGAAAATCACAATGTTGATGGAATCAACATGTATGGATGATGAAGGGTACCACACATGGATGAGATTACATAAGCATGCATGGAAATGAATATCATCTATTGGTGGGTTTGTTATCATGCAACCTTCACAAGCCACCCATATTTCTTACCAAAATAGGCTTACATGTATCACCTTGATTTCCCTACCGCTCGTTCACAAAATTCATGGAGGTTTTTGAAAATATCTTAATTTTGAATGTTAAGGAATTGTAAAAGTTCATGTTCTAGAAGGTAGGTCAAGTTGTCAAAAGGTTCTGAAACTGCTTTTCACAAAAGGTTTGAAGAAGTCAAGTTTGAAGAATGTTTTAAAAGCTTCTAACCTACTAAGGTTAGGTCATTCAATCCTTTAGGTTCTATAAGGTCAAGTTGATGGAAGGTTCTAAAATTTGCCTAGCAGATGAAACTTGATGAACCTCTAAAAACTTTTATGCGACAAAAAAGTTATCCGTAAAGTTAGGCAAAGACGGCACCGGAACCCCCTGTTTGGTCACATAGAGGACGAGATTTCAAAAAACAGGAAAAAAAAGTACACTGGGCTTCGACGGGGCATGAAACTCAGTTTAGCAGCAAATTTGGTGCTAAACTGAGTTTGCCCTGTCCTTTCTTTTCCTGAACGCTTTCAACCAATCACTGCTGCTGCTATGTGTACTGTTCTCGAGCCTGATGCATTTCATGCTGAGTCTCAGTATTTCATACCCTGATTTAATAAAATTTCATGACTTTGCCGACAACAGCCAGGAGGGGATGAAGCATCAAACAAGGGGTGCAACTCAGGCCCAAGAGGGCCAGAGTGGACCAGCCCCCATGACTGCACCAGATGGCCGTTCTGTCCATAGGATGGGCTGGATGATTCACCTCTTTTTCATTCACCTATTTACCTTACGTTAACCAATATTCTACCACAGTCAATCTTTTTTGGCTGCTGACCTTTGACCATTTTTTTTTCATTGCCAATTTTTTTCCCAACCCTGACCTCCATACTACCCACCGACGTAGCTACTTTACTGACCTAAATCTTAGCCCTGCGTACTACCTAACAGTTAATCCTTTACTTACCTTGGCAAAACTCTTATCTCCTCTTGGCTAAACTTATAGTTTTTCTTGGCTAAAATTCTATCTCTTGGCTAAACCTATATATTTTATTGGCTAACTTTTATTTCTTCACTAAACTTATATTTTTTCTTGACTAAACTTCTATCTCTTGACTAAACCTATATTTTTCTTGGTTAAACTTATATTTCTTGACTAAACTTCTATTTCTTGGCTAAACCTACATATCTTACTAGCTAACTTCTATTTTTTGTCTAAACCTATATTTCTTATTGGCTAAACTTCTATCACTTGGCTAAACCTATATTTCTTCTTGGTTAAACTTATTTTTTGGCTAAACTTTTAAACCTATATTTCTTCTTGTTAAAATTACATTTTTTGGTTAAACTTTTATCTCTTGGTTAAACCTATATTTCTTATTGGTTAAACTTATATTTCTTGACTAAACTTATATATCTTACTAGCTAAACTTCTCTCTTTTGGCAAAACATGTATATTTTCTTAATTAAAATGATTTCCCTTAATTAAACTTATATTCTTTCTTGGTTAAATTGTATATTTTAGCTAAACCTATATTTCTTCTTAGTTAAACTTCTATTTCTTGGCAAACTTTATATATCTTATTGGTTAAACTTGTACCTAATTCCTACTCCAGAAATTAACCAAAAGAATAGATACATTTTTCAGTAATGCCATTTTAATTATTTGCAAAACATCTACTCATTGGCAAAACCTACCTACCCACATGTCATTATACCTATCTATAACTTACAAATTATGGATTTCAATTGCAAAAATTATAATGTAAAATGTGGGTATTGCAATTGCAAATTTTGTTTTGGCTGTAGTCTTCTCTACCTCCACTTTGGACCATTTAATGCAAGATGTACTTAGTTTAATTAAAGAATAGGCTTCACAAATTTAGAGTTAAAAAAACATCAAACATCTATGAATATTTGCACAATTTTAAATACTAATCAAAATCAATCCTAGGTTGGATTTTGGGGGGGAAATTTGGCCAAATTTTCACATACAAATACTTGCAACAAGATGCATTTTATCTCTTTTGAGGGTGAATGAAGAAAGTCTCAAGTTGAAGTGAACAAACTAAAGGTAAGAGAATAAACTCTTATTTCATTCATTTAATTTTTTCTTTTCATTGTGTTTCAATTTTAATTCATCACTCATTCCTAAAATTTTATTTTGTATGGCATTTGTATATGTTTATATAGTTATTAGTTTTTATGACATTTACCATTAAATTTGTTTAGGTTTATATATAAATTTTTGGGGTAATTAGTTTTAAACTTTAAGGTTAATGCTTCCATTCATTATAATTTCTAATTGATTAACTTTAAAATTCAAAACATAGTTGTTATAAATGTTTTTAATATTCCATTTGTAGTTTTGTTTGTATAATCATTAAGTTGAGAGCATTTATCATTAGGATTATTTAGGGTTTTAAGTTTAAGGCTTAATGAAATGTGTGTTGATTTATTTAAGTTGTGTTTTCAAATCAAAATATAACTCATTTGAATGTGATATCATCCTTTAACATCAACGGTATGATTTTTTTTAAAATCATTTTTTAATGTTTTCTTATTGTTTTTGTTCCTAATTTAAGGAAATCAATTTCCCTAGATGGCTTTAATATGGTCATCAAATTCTACTAAGAATGTTCCATGTTTGATATATGGATTTAACATTTTGGCCTCCCATAAATAATGTGGATTTTAGGTCATAATGCCAATATTACATTTTGCCACCCATATATAGTGTGCATCTTTAAATTGTTATGTAGGTATTGCATTTCCTCTCCCATATATAGTGTGGATTATGGTCATAATGTGGGTATTGCACTATGCCCCCACATACAGTGTGCATCTTTAAATTATCATGTAAGTATTGCATTTAGGGCCCCCACATATATAGTGTGGATTAGGGTCATAATGTGAATATTGTAGTTTTCCCCCATATATAATGTGCATCTTTAAATTGTCATGTAGGTACTGTATTTATTTTTTCCATAAATAGTGTAGTTTATTAATTATCATGTGGGTATTGCATTTAGATTATCCATAGATAATATGGATTTAAAATTTACAATTATGGCCATAGACCATATCATATGTTATCCATACTTAGCATTTAGGGTATTATGTGCATGATTGTATAGGGTTTAAATGAGGGATACAAATTAAGTACTTAAAACATGTACATTTGCATTAATATTGAATATGACAATTAACATGTAATTGAACATATTGCAAATATAAAGTTTTGGACATCAATATCAATTTATTGTTTTTTCTTGTACAATCATCTTAAGGCATAGTTTCAAACATGGGTTGTGTTTCAAAATCTCAATATATTGAGATTCAAAACCCAAAGAAATCACCCTTTAACAACATGGACTTGGTGTGGAAAAAAAAATGTTTGACATGGAGGGGCACATATATTCGAGGTTGAATGTGCATACATCCCACATGCATGAATCTCGGAATTTTTAAACGGTGAATGAAGCTATGAAGACTCCCCGATGGAGTGGAACATTTATAAGTGGATAACCTCATAAGAAAATGTAAAAATGCTAAGATTCTAAAACCACTTCGACCATATTTCGTATGATGTTCTATTATTCACTTTTGTTATATGGAACTTGTTTTTTAACCTCATATTGTACCAAAGTTTAGGTCCTAAATTGATTTCACATTTTGTAGGTATGCATGTGGGTATGGGCCAAAAGATAATTGTGGAGACCCAAATCACTATTGATCCATTAAATGGGGTTTATTAACTCAATTTTCGATTAGGCAATTGTACACATAACCTAAGGTGGCAAAGATAACCTTCTACCATCGACTTCGTACATAGGTCAATGGTGAGCTTGCACATGGCAAACATGACCTTGATTCCATTGCGTGACCATCTTTTTTTGCCCCATGAATGTCACAAGCTTTCAAGGACCACATTTGTACCCAATTGGGTTTAGGTTACATCGTCAAACAAATATATGATAAGCATAAGGCAATATGGTGGGCTAGAATCAATGTAGGAGAAGCGATGACAAGGGATGATTTCATTAGACAACAAGACATTGCTTACTTGGATTGCAAACACAAAAAGAAAAAAGGAATTGGCATTTACATCAAAATCCAGACATTTCCCTTCACACATGGGCATTTAATCATCCAAATGATGTGTTTTATTTTCAAGATGCAAGCGAGGATAATGGGATTCATGTCCCATTCACAATAGGGATACAAACCCCATTTCAATTGCAAACCATGGTTTCATTAGGTGATAATGGGGGCAATCTCAATGGATGCCACCTTCGGCACCTATGATGTGAAATTTCATTTGTTCACATTGATGGTGTTTGATGCACATCGCACTAGAGTGTCAGTTGGTTGCATGGATTATTACAAGCCACCAAACATGCGATGATTTGGTGGAATGGGTAATTTTTTTGAAAACAAAGCTTCTAAAAAAGATCCCTAAATGGAAACCTTTATGTTTCATCGTTGATGATGTTCCACAAGAATTACGAGCATTGCGGTGAGTTTTATTTTCATTCTACCTTTTTTTGAGCTTTTATGTACATGTAACCATTTAAAAATTTCATCCCACATTTTCCATTTTAAATAATGTTATTGGTTGAAATGATAATAAATTGATATTTTATGCATGGTTAGGATTGTGTGGGGTGAAAATCAAGTGCCCATTTACCTTTGTGCATGGCATGTCTTAAAGGCTTAGCGCTTACATTCGATGGAAAAAATAAAAAACAATGAAGTGCAATGTGCAATATTAGATGACTTTCACATTGTCATGTACATGCCCATTGAACCAAGTGAAAGCATTGAAACCTTCATGACTAGTGGGAAAAATAAGATCATTGAAAACTTCACCCAACATTTATCTAGTGATTCATGGATTCGATATTTTTGGACCTATTATTTCCAAGTTGATACATGAATTAAATTTCAATACATTATTGTTGTTGCACCATGTTGTGCATATCCCAAAATATTCACCTTTTGAATTAAGGTAAAAACACCAATGGTGGACATAGCAATCACATGTGGGCGCTAAATGCAAAACCCACATTAAGACTTTAATTCACACTATATGTGGGAGCACTAAATGTAATACTTGCATGATAATTTCAAATACACACTATATGTGGGGGCAAAATATAATATTCACATTATGACCTTAATCCACACTATATGTGGGAACCTTAAGTGTAATACTTGCATGACAATTTAAAGATGCACATTGTATATGGGGGAAAAATCAATACCCACATTATAACCTTAATCCATACTATATATGGTAGAAGGAAATGCAATACCTGCACAACAATTTATGGATGCACACTGTATCTTGTTGTAGATTTGTGGATGGTGGGGTTTTGACAAGTGCCACATTCAAAGTAGGACACATAAACATCAATTGAGTTTTACCATGGGGCATTGAAATGTTAGTTTTTTTTGGAACAAAAAGGCTTCGAGGTTGATGAATTGATTGGTTAGTGTGGAAACTCACGATAATGGTTGCAAAACACTACATGCACACAATTGAAATGAAGAAACGTGGGTTCATAAGAATAGGGTTATGGAACACATTGTGAAAATGAGCATTGAGAAGTTCACATTGATCCCTCACACCAATGTCACCCATGGGATAGATGATTCGAACGAAATTGGCCATGGATGGATGGTATGAAGCTAACAACATCTGAATATGACATATAAGATCCCACTTCCTTTCATTAAATATGTTTGTTGCACATGTGAATGGTGTTGTGTGGAAACTTTTGTAAACATCAAGTTGCCATTTTTTTTTATGTACCAATCTCATTAAAGAAAATATCATTCAATATTGTGGGACATGGTATGGATCTGATCGTGGAGGTTTTACTACCATGTTTGCGGACCCTACTTATTTGCACATTTATGACAATGAATCTGATGATGAAAAGGCCGATGAAAAGCACTTTGAAAAACTATGGGTTGTTAATATGTGCAAGCTTATGAGATTGGATGATACCTCCCCCAATGTGGAAAAAAATAGAAATCACACCAACCTTCAAATTCATCCACCTCCACAGAAAAAACATTTGCTCGAATGGGTGACATAATGCAAGAAATCATCAATGAAGTCAAAGAAGGTGGGGTTCAACTCATAGACCACACCACATCATTATTGCATGTTATTGCAACAAATGTACAAGGTATTCACCTTTCCAAGGTGAATGAAGTCATGCATCTTGTCATGGTATTTCATTGTGTCAATGATGGACTTGGTAATTCAATGCACTGGATGAAGGATTGACATGAGATGATGTTAGAACATGGAAATATTTGTAAGAAAAGGGCTCATGAGTAAAAAAACACAAATTTGTTTTTACTTATCCCCCATTTTAATTTTTCATTACTAGAATGTGCATCATATTACAATTATGTCAAATAATAGATTATTTATGTGTTAATGTGTTGATTTTTGTATCAGTGAACATATAGGGTTTGAAATTTAAAATTACATTATTAAGGCTATATAACACATATCTTCTAAAACTCCCAAACAAAAATATTTCACTCAAACATTATATAGAGGTGGGTATTGCAAACCAATTGTACAATAATCACTAGGTCAATATGTGAGTAATGCTTACCCATCTTGTTTCTTGTGGCATTTAATTGGTATTGCATGCAAGTATTGCAAAGTTTAAAGGTTAACAAACATTAACACAAATATTACATATAATTTCATATCTTTTGTGGGTATTAATTATGTTAGATGAAGGTATTGCAAATTCCCTACTCCTTCCAGAGGGGGATTTGACCACTTAATGCGGGTATTGTTTTACCTGTTTCATTAAAATGATGATTTGTTTTAATTATAAGTATCATTCAGATATTTTTTATTGCATTCGGTTCATTAAATGTAGGTATTGCATTTGGTGAACAAGATGATCTTACATAATTTTAGACGATGAAGGAATAGGTTTTTGCATTATGAAATCAAGGGGGGTTACATAAGATAGGTTTATTTAAGTATTGCAATTTGGGATTTAACATAAGGTGATAGGGTACGGTATTACAAATTGAAAAGTTTAACCCTCATCATGTAGACAATACAACCTAATGCATGCATAGGTTTGAATTTGAAAAATTAAGCAAACCTATATTATGAACTTTAAAATGTTGAGTTAAAACCTTTGTATGGAACAAAAAATCCTTACATTGACCCTAAATTAAATAAATATAAAAAGAATTGGTTGCATAACTTTAATGGTGGAATTTAACAATTTTTTTAGAACTAAGTGTTAAACCTAAAGTTGGAATTATTTTTGCATAACCCTAAATTGTGTACAGACTATCAACCTATGTTTTAGACCTAATTTGGGGAGGAACCCCAACTAGTGGGAAGGTTTTTTTATCATTCATACCTTTATCATGCAGTCACTTTCATTCCCTTCTCCTTTAATGAAAAAGAAAAGAAAAACAAGAACCTCATTAAATATATGTGTGTATGTGAATACAAAAATTCACTTAAAACATATTCCATTAAAATAATATAAATGTTAGGAAAAAGGTTACTTTAAAACAATTAATGACAAAAAGTTGGGCTTAATTTCCCTAAACTGAATATCCCCCCTATTTGTTTGAAACATATATTAGGCAAAAGTTTAGATTAGGGTAATGGAACATGAACATGAGTTGGTTGATATGTGGGTATTGCAATTTGAAACGTTTTACGGAGAACTCAACCATAAACAAGAGAAGATCATAAGTTTGCAATATTTACATAAACAAATTGATTTATGCAACAAGGGGTCCTCTCATGAAAATGGGCAATGTAATTATATAAAAATATTAAATTACATTTTTCGTTAAGGTTATTGTGCGAGTATTTCATGATAAGGATAATGAAGGTATTGTTAAATGCTTTAACATGGCCATAGAATGCGCTAAACCTATTAGATGAAAGTATTGTTCATTTGGTTTATAATTAATGTAATCCATTCATATTGGATGGGGGTATTGTGTGCAACATGGCATACGAATAACCCAAAATCTCCAAATTCCAAAATTAGAGGTCAAAATTAAAACAAGTGAATTGATACAAAAATGTTCAAGTAACCACACTACAAAAAGGATGTTGACAAAAATATATCATGCTAAGTTAATCTATAATGGTTCGATACAAAATGGTGCATACATGCACTAAAGTTATATTTATGATTATTCCTCCAAGGGAATGAACTAGAAGGAATGCCCATATTAGTGCGATACTTTGCTGTAACTTCTACAACTTTTGTTGCATGGTGATGAGTAAATAATTAACGATGCTCAAATGTAAGTCAAATCGCATTTACAACAAAATCCTCCTTTGTTGTGCCTTGAAGTTTAACATAAGAAAACAAAAAAAAAAAAATAATCCAATGTTAAAATGCAAATAATGTTTTAAAATATATATATAAGTATGGAAATATACTGCCCATGAATGATTTCGAAATTGTGATACTTGGATATTGCATCCATTTCGTTGACTCAGTTGCGTTTATTGGACTTTAATGTCCAATTTTGAGTGCCCCATGCAACTTTCAAAGGCTTTGCATAAGTAGCTTTGCTTGCCTGAATTATCTCAACAAGGTTTTTGTCCTTTTCAAGGTGCGCCCATGCACTTTGTGGGATGAACCCCACCCCCCATGCCGGAATCCCAATGATGCCCAACAAGATTTCGAAGGCTAAATGTACCAACAAAGGTCATTTAACCTGTTCCATTTTTTGCGCTTGGGCTTGGAGTTCATCCCATTCTAACTTTACTTTCTTTTTCACTTTATTGAGAGCCTTCTTTTCATTCTGCTTTTGCCTTGCATGTGGGTTGCTCAAAATTCAAATGTTCATAGCATGGTGATTTTGTTGTTTTGGTCCCCCAACACGAGTAAAAGGACGGCCATATTTGCCTACCTCCATGCAAAGCTTGTGTATATTGTCCAAATGTTGACGAAGTAGCCATTTAGCCGCATAAGCGTCGGTGCATCCATTGATCTTGCACTTCCACCTTGACCTTTCATTCACCCAATCTGCATATTCCATTGCATGATTTGGTGGTATTTTTACTTGATCATTTTCATGTGAAACCACCAGAGCCCTACAATAATAACATTCAGAATCAAACCAGATAATAATCCTTAAGAATGATGAAAGTATTACAAACAAGCTAACAATAAAAACTTACAAAATATGAAGGTATTACAAATAGACCAGTAAGAAAACCCTACACAATATGAAGGTATTGCAAATAAACTAACAAGAAAACTCAAAAAATATGAAGGTATTACAAACTAGCAAATAAACATTGAATACAAGGAGGGCATTACAAATAGGTTAGCAATTAAAACCTTCAAACAATGAGGATATTGCTTGGAAAAAACTGGGCAAAAAAAATCCCATCCCCATTTTCAATTTAAAATGAAGATGGGGTTTAGGGTTTGGATTGAGATTTTTTATTTGTAATGTGTTGCATTACACTCTTTTAAACCTTATCATGTGAAACGTATCATCCATCACAACAAATTTACTTTCAAGAATAGGAGTGGGATTAAGGTTTACCTTCAAAAATAGGAGTATAAATGATAATTCTTTGTTCTACTTCAATTTCCTCTCCATTTGCTACAACATTCACTTGTTGATTATCGATAGTCACCTTTCCTTAGCGTTTAAGTTTCTTTCGGGGACGTGCCATCTTACAACAAAAACATTCAAATCTTTAAACAACAATCGATCCATAAAAGAAAAACAAAAGCTTGAATCTCCCCAACAATAGTGATTGCCACCACTACCTAAGAATTCAAGCTCCTTTAAACAAACAATTGCAAACAACATATAAAAAGGGAAAGTAACTTATTTTTTCCAACTTGCTGCAACTTTTTTATACAAAAACAACTTGAAACAATAAGAATTGCAAATTTGAATGTTCCCAATATCAATAATAATAAATATTTGTTCATTATATTTAAAGGCTTAAAAGCCCTATACTTTAGAAGTTTTATTTTTGATTAAAATTAATTAATGTAGTCTAATTATAAAATTTAATTATTCTAACTATATTTTTCATTATAATTGAATTGAATTAATATTAAAATCATAAATTATATTATTAAATTTATTTTTATTATAATTATTTGGTTATATTGACTAATTATTTACATGAATTCATTATAAATTAATTTTTATAATTTATAATTTATTAATAATTAAATTAAATCTCGGGCATGACATGTGGTGCCTTTGTGTACAACAACTAAAAAATAACAACAGAAGATGATGACGAGCCCAGATCCCAGCTCATTGCCATTTTTTGCACTTGAGGAAAAAAATTAAGAGATGATGACAAGCCAATATGGACCACCACCCCTTCTCAAAATAAAATAGAAGGGTTTTTCTTATTTGAAAAAATCATGCTACCACCCATTTTGAAGTGTTGGGCCTTGTGAGTTTAAAATTCTGATGGGTGGCAGCTCCACTTTCTTATCTCATCAATTTTTCTTATTGATGGATCACAAGTGCTCTTTTGAAATTAAACTTTGGTTTTTTCTTTTGAAGTGTGAAGCATTTTGGAGATGAGTTTACAAACCTTAAACCCTAAACTTGGTGAAATGCTTACATTAGGTTCCTGATCACTATTCTGCAGACATCTTTGGGTAACCAGAATGCAATGTGAGCTTTCAATTGATCAAAATTCATTATGGGCTCTTTTTAGAAGAACACATCCAACATGAAATGTGTTGGTAATGCCATTGTTTTTTATATGAATATTTCTTCACAAAATCTCCCTTGGGCTTGAACCTTGAGCCTTGGAAGTGTTTGGGCTTTTCCTTCCTTGGGCTTCCTTGTCCTTGGTTCCATTCACCCTCATGGTGTGGCTTCTTGTGAAAGAACTTGTTGTCCTTCTTGAACCTGGATTTTTCACCCCGTCCCACATTCGAGAAGCCTTCCATTTTCATGATGGCTTGGGATAGGGAGGAGGGCCAATTTTCCTCAAGCTTACACTTGGCCCAAATTGGAAGCCCCATCACAAATTGGCACATGCGATCCAACTCATGCATGTGCCGGATCTCAAGCATGAGTTTGGAATAAGCCTTCACATATTGTCGTAAGTTGTCATTTGTGGCATTCACAAGGTCTTGGAGTTTGCACCTTGAGATCTAGTCGGAATTCCTTGGAACAAATTTGGCTTCGATGCATTCCTTAAAGAATTCCCAAGTATAACCATGGTTCTTCACTTCCTCTTGTCTCACTGTCTTCCACCATGTGGCGACATAACCTTTCAAGTAGGACTGGGCAAGCTCCACGGTCAAATGCCGTCCAACCTTGGCAGCATGTAAGTAATCCTCCATTTCTGCAAGCCAAGCATCCACAACCTTTTGATCGTGGGCACCATCGAAATTCCCGGGCTCGGCTGATTGGAATCTTACATTCTTGGATGATCTTCCTTTGAGGGCCGCAACCAACTCATTGAAATCGGGCCTATTCATTTTGAGGAGGACTCCAATTGTTCCTGTGTGAATAGGACCAAGCTCCATTGCTCCTCCTCACTTTCGGGCTCATCTTGGTCCTCCCGGGTTTTTGGTTCCTCCTCCCTAATTGATTTCGGCGGGACTACTCGGTCTTCGATGGGTTCTTCCAACATGGTCTCTTAAGCTTACTTGTGGTTCTTCTTGGGTGCCATCCAAAACTCTCAAGAAATGAATCAAGCTCAACCAAAATCCTGATACCACGTGACGCGCTCCCAAGTTCCTAATTAGACCCAAATTGGGTTTAAGTTATTCACACAACGGAATTGTGAAGAACTCGGGGCACGCTCCCAACTCTTAGCATTAGAAGGGGTAAAGGGGCGTGTTGAGGCTCCGGGATGGGACTAGGGAGAGTGACAAGCCTTACTTACTTATTCGAACGTGCATCACACTAACCAACAAGTTGGTTAGTTCACTTTTTAAAACACCTTTGGTGCTAGGACAAGCCACGGGCAACTTTGGATTCACATGACTCATCATGGCCCGGACTCGGGGGAAGCCACCACCTTCCCCCATATAGTATACTATGTGCCTCTCCGCGGCACCCACATCCGAATGGCTTTTTGTCCCGGGACTCCCAAAGAGGAGTCCCGAAATTGTTTCGGTATGGACTCTCGAGACTTTGCACAGTCATAACTTTTTGCTCAGACCTTCGATTGGGATGAGGTTTGAAGCAAACTTGTAGCTCTCCTCAAGATCTTTCCAATGGTGTGTTACACTTGACTTACACATATCGGGGTTGAGTCGATTCTCAACTTTTAATGGTCGGGAGTCAAACTGCCAATTTGACTCCCAACCTTTCTTTTTGCCATAATTTTTTTTGTAGATGTCCAAATGGCCCATGCAAGCCTATTTTCGACATTAACACTTCAATAGCTTTCCAATGATATAAAAAATGACTCAATGCAAGGTGTTTTGACCCTTGCAATCGAACTCTGAAGTTTTGGGAGTGTCGGAGGACTCCCAAGTCCTAATTTTGGGAGTGTGAGTTTCATCCTCACACTTTTTCAAAGTAGGGTTGTGATAGGTTTGTCATCATTTGCTACATCTAAGAAAAAAACAAACAGATGAAAATGAGCCTCTTGGCTCATCATCATCTTCTACACTTGAGAAAAAAAACAAAAAAAGATGACAATGAACCAGGAGGCTCATTGTCATTATTTGCACTTGAAGAGAAAACCAAGAGACTTGTTCTCTCCCTGCATTTTTCAACTACTCACTTTGTGTGCATAGAATCTGTTTGAGAGACGAAGACGAATCAAGAGGCTCGTTATTGTTTCTTGTAACCCAAGAAAAACCAACGTCAAGGTTTTTTTTCTTGGGTTGCAAAAGACGATGATGACCTAGAAGGCTCGTTGTCCTCTTCTAGGTTTCTATGTTTTTTCTTTTTCTTTTTCTTTGAATTGCAAAAGACGATGATGAATGGGGAGGCTTGTCATTGTTTTTTAAAATGCAAGAAAAAAAGAAAGAAAACAAAGATGAAGCGCGTTCGTTGTTGTCTTTTGCCTTGGTTTCATAAGAAAAGTAAAAGACAACAACGAACGTTGCATTCGTCGTCATCTTCAGTCGTAATCTCATAAGGACAACAGAAGATGAAAATGAGTGTAACACTTGTAATTGTCTTCTTTGCAAGGGAACAAGAGTGAGAAAGAAGCAAATACAAAAAAAGGTTGATGTACATTTACTTGCCAGAGATGCATTAGTTATCTTTTGGAGGAGCATTTTCTACAACACCATTTAAACAACATCTTTTGCATCATTGTTTCAACACCGCTTTTGTAGCATCATCTTTTGTAGCATTGCTTCAACACTGCCTTTGCAACATTTATCTTTTGTAGCAGCACTTCAACATTGCTTATGTAGCACCATCTTCTATAGAAACGCTTCTACTCTTGAATGGTGATGAGGTTTAGGGTTCTTGGTGGGGCGAAAGTAGGTAGTTGGGGTTTAAAATGCTTGGGCAGTCGAATAGATTTTTTTTATGGGTAGCCTTGAAGTAAGTGGGGGAAAAAAAAGTTAAAATGGCCCAACCTCAATGCATGCAACAGATCCAATAATTGGGATGAACTTGAGTTCATCCCAAACGAAATTGGTATAGTCATGGGGGCTGGGTCATTCTAGCCATCCAAGAGGGCATGACTTTACAAATAATTCTAATATAAATAAAAAGTGTTGAAGACATCACCTTTCAATCTTGCCAATGCATATTATAACCTATACATTACACTTCTATCTCAATTAGTCTACTTTTATATCATGTTTTGTTGTATCAATAATATTTTTAAATTTTTATTCATTACCAAGTCTTTAGTCTTGTCAAGTCTATAGAATTTTATCTTTAAATTTTTGTCTTGTTCTTAACACCTTTCTACTATTGGGGAACATTTAGTGTCAAGTTTGGGATCTACATGTGTCAAATGACTATTTTTAGGGGTATTAAATAATTTTCTAACTTATTTTTATCACCCTATTATTATCTAATTATTTAATATATTTTAAAACCACCCTATAATAATTATAATTTTCAAATTATTACATATCTTATATTATAATTAAATTAATTATTTAAATAAAATGTACCTTTTAAAAAACTAATTAATTTATATTTTTTACATAATAACCAATATATTGCACCCTATATTTTTACTCATGTATTTTTTAATTTATTTTTACTAATGTCCCCCAGTTTCTACTTCAAAGCTAACCTTCAAAAGAAATTATTGTTAACCTTCCATTTCTATTTTTTTCACATATTATTTATAAGTGATTGAATGGCCTAACAACAAAAATTACGAAAATTTGAAGTTTTTTTTGTTGCCCATGAACCTTATTTTGGACATGAATTTTAGTATTTAATTTGCACAAATGGAATCAACACATGATGTTCAAGTATAATTGGACACTATGTAGTGTGAAACATTGGGGTTGAAAGTAATGAAGACTAACAATTTTAGCCACACAATTTTAACTTGGTGCTTCAGCTTGATATAGATTGTATGGGGTTTGCTTGATTTGGAAAGGGAATTCCATGAGAATTGGTTGGTGCACTTATTGACAAACATTAAGCAAATAGTTTAATTATCTTTGGAGCTCATGTTGAGCTTGAAAGTGGGTGTGGGTTTGAACTGGTGTTGTCTGGTTCTTGGATGTTAGAAGAACTGTTTAGTTTTTAAAATACAAGACCTGCCAGTTTCAGGTCTAGTACAAAAATTCAAAAATTTAAACTTGCTGGTTTTGGGGCTGTTCAAGTTTTCTAGATTGCTGATTCTTTGGGTTGATGGTTCTAGGCTTTATAAGAATTGTTGGTTCTAGGTCTAAGGCTGGTTCCGAGTTTTAGGGTTTCCAAACCTAAACTTAAAATCCTATCTAGACCCTACCTAGAAAATAAGGAAAAAAGAAAAATTAATTATAAGGAAGAAAGTAAAAAAATAGAAAAAAACTCAAAAAAAGGTATGACAGCCTGATTTATAAACAGGAAGCACTAGTTTTGTGTATAAACAATTGGTGGCCTGATGGTTGGGACAATCCCTTTCATGAAGGACGTTGGGTTGGGGAGTTGCGTTCTGTTTTGGCCTACCCCATGCCTAGACCTAAGCCTCGGAAACTGCAAAAAGGGTCGCAAGACCCCCAAGCCAGGTTTAGGGCCAAGTCTACCTAACCCTAACTTTTCCCAGGTCAGGTCTAGTTCTTGAGTTAGGGCCTTGACCCAGGTCAGGTCTAGTTCTTGAGTTAGGGCCTTGACCCAGGTCAGATCTTGTGGCTGCAAGTCTTGACCCATGTAAACCTGCCAGGTTTGATTTTTAAATAACCTGGACTTAGACCCAACTGAGGAACCAGAACCGAACAACACCAATTTTGGTCTGGTGTATAGTCTTGTACAAGTTTGCATACAACTTGCATATATATCAGCCTTGTACAAGTTTGCATACAACTTGCATATATATCAGCCTTGTACAAGTTTTATGCCAGTTTCAATACTATGCATATACCTACTTGACACCAACCAAAAATCAGTATCAGACCCAATACTAGGCTGGTATAATTCTTATGAAAAAATGCCCAATACCAGGTCTAGGTTGGTATGTTCAAATTTCAAAAGTGGATATTACTGGCATTGGTTTAAAGGTTTCAACCACTATCAAGATTCAAGACATATGGTTAGATGTTATTATAATGATCATCTCCAAAATAAAAGATGTAGCCAAGTAAATAAAAGACGGGATCAAATTCAGGTGGCAAATTATATATACATTTGCTTTCTATTTGTTGACTAGTAAATTGCTCTTGCAAAACCTACATATCTGCCTCATAGTTTTGTTGTGCTCATTGTTTGCATTGTTATGAGTTTTGTGCATGTTGATGATTCCCATGCCTAAGGATGGATCTAGTGTTTGGCAAGTTAAATTTTAAGGAGTTACTATAGGCAACAGACAAACACCACTAACATGGGCACCTTTTTTCAACTTTGACCCTGCAATTGGACATGGTTCCAAAATTGTCCAATTTGAATGTTCCTGATAATCATTTCAATAATTGTCTTAGATTGTGGATTTTTCTGCAGGATGCTGTTTTAAGAGGCTTTCCACAGATAGTTGGGATCATAATACGTGTATCTCTAACCATCGGAATAAACAAATAAATGATTAGTGAGTCATGAACAATTGGGCTGCGTACTGGAGTTTGCTTGAAGTGATGAACATATCCAGTAGGATTAACCAGTGGAAAAGAGATTTGATGTCTATGGCCATTAATCCCATTACTTAATCTGCAGCGCTGCCACTTGGATTCGAGATCTCACCATACAATATTCAAACGGAATATGACAAGAATTCTCCATGCTTTAGTTTTATTGCTAAGTCGTACCACAGACAAAGTTTTTGGTACAAAACATTCTTTATCCTACAAACAAACATGGCCAAAGAGTACCAATGGCAGAAGCACCCACCATTCCGTAAGAGGCCATATATAAGGGTCCAAAAACTGACTATCAAGCAAATCAACAAAGAGATTACCTTGTCTGCTTGCACTAAATATGGTCAACCCTATCCTGGCAGCCTGTGGTCTTGCAATGAACGGCAATCAATTTTAATCAAACCCCAAACTGGGCACATATTTCACAACCCCCCGCCCAAAAAAAAACAGTTTACACAGACACAAAATCTTGTATCAAATATTCAACCAATATAGAGATTCCAGGAGCAAAATTAGTGCTATCCTGACCCCAAACTGTAATAAAAGAGAACTCAATTGATGATTTCTCAAAAGCTTTATTTTTGCATATATTACAATACTATGCACAACATGCCAATTGCAGAAGAGAACATTCCAATCAAGTTTGGGTTTGGAAGCTTCCTTTGTATGTGAGAGTGCATATTTCAATTTTGAAAGCTCAAGAAAGAAACATGAATTCCCAACAAACAAACTTCTTCCTCAAATTATTAAACGTTTTGAAAAGAAAATCACCTTAAACTATATACAAATGGGTACTGAAAGCTGCAGCAAAGGTACTCCCAACTGCTAAGATAATAATAAGTTATAGATTGTTGACTGCCATAATATCCTCCATGAAACTGGCTCGTGATTCTAACTAGTACCTACTTCTGGAGGATTATGACACCAATAAGTAAATAGGTTACAACTGGATCATCAAGTTGGACAGACAGGCAGTAATTTGTTTGATGGAACTGCAACTGGATCATCACATCAAGTCTGTAATCCAACAGATCTCACTTCCTGCATGAGATGCAATGAACCATGAAATAATTTAAGGAAAAATAATATCAAGCCCAAAAATATCTTGAAACCAACTCTTTCAAACTGAATCCATTATAGTACACAGTTGACAGAAATCAGTAACTAGCTAGATTTTGAGTACCAGTAGGGAAAATTACTCAGTCTGTAATCTAGGCAACTAAAAATTGTACATTTGAACCTCAAAATAAAATCACAATTAAGTTCCTTTTGCAGAAACTGCAAACTAAGCTTGTCCCAGGGAGTGCATCCGTGCACCTTATATACTATTGGGCACCCACAACCGCATTTCTATTTACGATGCACAGTTTGTGGGGTTTGAAGTGTTACTTATAAGTTACTACAACTTCCCCCCAACGCACTCCTTCTTGGCTCTGCACCCCTCTTCCCCCTGTGCACCCTAAATAGCTTACCTCCATAGCTCGAACTTCTTCCACTTGTTCCACATCTAATGAAACAGATCTCTCATGTATTCACATGTTAAAGCACGAAAAGTATTGCAAGTCTATGTCGACGTAGGTTTCTTCTGAATGGACGCAGGTTTTGTAGCTGTTGAGTGATCGGAGTGTGCAAGGTAATTAGAGTTGCATGATTGATTGAGGTGCAGTGTTTAAGTGATCACTGCACCCCATGACTCATGCAACAAGTCTCAAATCCCTGGAATTACATTTGAAATCCATCTTGTGCTAGATTTCCAAATTTGAGCTGTAATTGGGAGCTTAATTAATTTGAGATTGATGATCCGGAAGATGATCTAGAGATATTGAATAAGAAGTTCTTCAAAGTTCCGATAGAAAGGAAAATTCGTGCAAAAATTTAGTTGCCAGGCAGCTGCAGCTTGATTGATCATCATCATCATCAAGGACCTGGCGTACAAGATCCAACTTCAGCAGAGATGATGTGCATTGGGTACTCCGAGGAGTTGGCGTACTCGAAGGCGACACTGGCTCCAGCGCCCAGCGGTTCCCCGTTCATAAGATAGCAGTCGTTGTAACCGAGGCGATGGAACACGAGAGTATCCAGTGGTCTTGCTGACGAGAATGCCTCGCATGCCACATGTATGTTACTCATCTGACATCTGGGGTTCAAACACAAGTTCACAATCTGTACAGTGTATACTGGGATGCCATTACTGTAGCCGCTTAAGCCCTGCGTTATGCTGAGATCCGCTATCGAGCACAAGGGCATCGAAGCCCGCAACTTCCTGTGGATATTATACTTGGCTGGATAAGAAGCTGCTGCGGGACTGCTCGGCAGCTGCAATAGTTTCTGCGCTGCTGCAGTTTCGTCGGATCTCTCAGCTTCCAAATGAACTGATGTCGTGATCAGCAAGCTGGGGTTGTTGTGATGATATTTCCGATCCAATGATCTGGCTGCTGTCGTCTGCTCCTTAGTGATATGCTCGGCATTTGAGAACTCGCGTGGTTGCCCACAACACAACGCGATGTTGAACTTGGCGCAAGCTAATATGATCACAAGAAGCTGTAATTTAAGAACGAAGTGTACTACTTGACGTGCTGCAACTGCTGGGGCGCCAAAGTAGGAATTTGCCATGAAGCTGCTTGATGTAGATCACTGATGAACGTCTGCCCAGGTTTTGAGCTGGTGAGTCGTTGAGTCGAAAACGTGCAGGGCGCCGCGAGCAGCTGGCCGATGAAGTGCCAACTTTCAATTCCACACAGCAGCAACATGTATAGAAAATTTGCAGGTCAAGTCATGATCGTGGCGCAGCTCACAAGACAATGGCATAAGGAGCAAATGCCTCGAATCTAAAATTTCTTTGCACCCACTGGCAGCTTAAACTTAGAGTAATTTCATTGCCTGCAAATTGCTAATTTGTGCGAGGCCGGCCGGGCGCTCGGTTCTTGATCAACTCTTAATTAAAGAACGTCGTTTAGTTTCTTTCTTTCGAGTCACATCCCTGAGGCGCCTAGCGACCTGTAGATGTAATCAAAGTACTTAGAAAAGGATACTCTAAGAAGAGAATTTAAGAGTAATTGTTCACAAATGGAATGCTAGAGCTATGATAAGAAAGAATGCCGGCATCTTGTATCATCCAAACCCTCATACTCGTTAGTAAATCAAATCTGCTACTCTTGAATGTCAAGTTCACAGTAGATGTGTAATTCTTTATAGCCGCTTCAGATTCCCTAGCAAACTTACAATTCATGATGAAGACATAGATCTCCCGGCTTTGAGCTCCAACATGAAATTGCACGAAACAGTACCTGAAATTGAGTAGTTGTACAAAGCTGCTGTGTCCTTGCAAGAAGGCGAAATTCTCCTGGCTGCTCATGATCTACTCTTGTTCAACGCACCAGCTTATAATTTCCTTCGGAGATTGAAATCTGAGAAACAGTAAAACAACAAATTTATAACTATCATGTGCATCACAGCGTGATCCCAATAGCTAGTCCCAATTACACTGCGATGGAACTCTAGAGTTTTTCTCTGGGCATGAATCATCAGCTCTTAATATTACACGCATATTAAGACAAGGGCTGGATGATGAGCTCCTCCAGTTATACATGGTGTCTAGGATACCTGGCTTTCATCAGATTTTACACCTGATCCCCACTGATAGTGACCTCCTTTGAAATAATGCAATTCGTTGCTGCTGCTGCTGCTGCTGCTGCTGCTGTAGTCAGTTCCCCAGTAGCAGCTACTCGATCACTAGCTGATGTGAAGACCAATATATATCTCAATTCTAACCTCCTCAGAGTTCTAATACAAACCAATGCAATACTACTGCACGCCTGAGCTTCCCATGTGCAATCAGAAAACAAAGTCGAACTTCAAAGCTAGGGAATGTCTTAGATCAAGCACTGCAACTATGTTAGAAATCGACACAAAAGAAAAAAATTTCACCACAAGAGCACTCACTAGCTGGTATACTAAGTCAGCAACTCAGATAGAGACTAGACTTGCAGGACATTGATCAACACTGATCATGAGTTCGTGTTATAACAACGATCATCGATCTGATGAATTAGCACGCGGGCGATCAACGATGTCTACTAGCGAGCTTGCTAGGATGATGAGACAATTTTTTTGTTCAAGATCATATGAAGAGATGGGAATCTGTTGCAATAGTGGAACAACTCTCGATCAAATACTGCATAACTTTAAAGGAAGCACGGCGGACAGACACAAAGAGAGAGAGAGAGAGAGAGAGAGAGAGATAGAGTGTGTGTGTGTGTCTGTGTTGGGGAGCTCAGAGAGTACGACAAGAGATTTGATCCTTGGTGATCTAGAACAGTACTATGAAGAGTAAATGAGATGGACAGGACTGTGCACTAGTACTTGCGGTCTGTTTTGGGCTGAAATTTCTGCCCCCCTCTCGACTCTCGACGCAGGCTCTGTCTTTGTCTCTCTGGCTGTGCTCCCGTGGGGTGGGGGTACTGTGCGGACGCGCGGGCGCCCGAGTGGCGACTTTGCAGGTGGGCGGGGTTTGACCAACAACACCTGGAAAATCTCTTTACTTTCTCTACACTTCCACACATCGTTTCTTTTCACATAATGCACACATAATGAGTGAACATCGCTTGGACCATTTTCACTTCTGTGGGGGTGGAAAATGGTCCATACTATGTGCACACTATTTCAGATAGTGTGAAACTCAGTTTAGGCTTCAGTGTTTTTTTTTTGAGGATGATTTTTGTTAGTTGTCACATGTTTTTTCAAAAAATGCTAAAACTAAGTTTTTTCCAAGCTTTGTAATCACCAAATGTCAATTAAATTTTTTTTTTTCAAAAATTGCTTGATTGTACATCAGGTTTCCATAGGTAGTCAACAATATACAAAGATGCTTATATGTTTTTACTTCCATACTTTGCTTCTAGCCAAATTTGGCTAAATTGTCTTAATGATTATGGCAACCAGTGCATTATTACAAAACTGGAAAAGGAACACTGGTTTGGGCCTTTAAATATGTCCAGGATACGTAGAGTGATCCCCAAGAGGTCCAGTAAGAGGAAATTACCTGTTTTTGGTTGGCCCATATGGTGGGTGATATTTAATATAGTCTCACACTTCGCACAATCCAAGTTTTCCTACTTATGGGTGGGGATGGGGAAAAACACAATGTAGGTTGTGAGAAACACTTACAAAGGCCCAAATAACCACAGGTGTGGACAGAGATGCTCTAATCATACCAGAAATTATGAGAAATTTGCACCTCAACACCCACCCATAAGAGTTGCATTTTGTGTACTACATCATGTAACTTATCTCAAATTATAATTTGAATGTAGTAGATGCCTCAATAAACACCACATGTTATATATTATAATGGATGAAATCACAAAGATTATTTCACACTTGTGGCATGAGTTGCAACCTTTTGTGTGAGAAACATCACATTCTCTTGAAGTAATGATACAAGGCCCAAAACAGCACAAGTCAATAGCTATACAGTACATGTAGGTAGTTTGGGAATATCATAACTAGTAGTGGTGACCAATTTTATCATGTCGTGACGTTTGTTGTCATAAGGGTGTAAATCCATAGTAAACTTTATTGAACAAAAAGATTAAACCAGTCAAAGGTAGAAACTAATGAACCAAAAAGAGATGCACTCACATATATATACAATGCACAAGAGGAGGCTGAGATGAAATTCTCATGTATCCCCCCCCAGACCTGAGCCAGGAAAAGTGTGGAATGGTTTGAATAGAAATCAAGGTGCTATAAGAGAACATGATGAATAATACCAAATGTCAATGGGAACTTGAATGAGCTCCGACTTGAGGCAGAATAGATGGTATCCACCATTATAATTATCACAAAACAGCATCTGACCAACATCATCTGTCCTCTGACATACTTGACATGGATAGTCAAATGGAGGAATCCAAGTCAACATGATGATGGTAGGATTTAAGTTCAAGAGGTGACAAGGCACATAGTTTTTGGAGTGATCCCAAATTGTGCGTCCGTCAACTCCTTGCAACTCCAACACACCTGAAGGCCTAATCGCCTTAATCCTCAAGATAATGCGACCAGAAAAAGTTCTAGAGTATCATTAGGTTGCCACTAGAAATACACAAAGTCACCAACATCAAATTGTTTCACCTTAAGTTTGTAATCATCATTTCGTGTGTCAATGAGAACATGATCAAATAGGTCTTGGAATTCTCCTTTGAATTTTGATCCCTGATCAATAAAGCACCCAACACAAACCCCAAACCTACTTAGGACCTGTTGTAAGAAAGCCCGGCTAGTGTTGTGTGATGACTTGTCCGGCAATGCAACAAGCTCGACCCACTTTGAAAAATGCTCAATCATAATCAAGATGTGGACATTACCCCTGGAGGTATATGGTAAATCTCCAGCTAAATCACATGATTAGCAATAGAACATGCCCTAAATAGGGAATGGAGAAAGCATGAACTATCAAGAGGAGAAGGAAGTTCTCACTTTATCACTTTGTTCACACCTAGCAATGACATTTCGAACTTGAGCATACATACCTCTCTAGTGGTAATGAGGAACGAAAAGGCTATAAGTATGTTTAATTCCAAAATGCCCAAGCTCCGAATGTACCTTCTGAATAAGACTAGGCCATTCATGTGGTGGAGGAACCATTATGTCGCCTTGTGGTAAACATTGGACGAGGTGATTGTCCCTCCATGAGTAGCGTTTGGACCATTGTTGTATGCAATCCCATTGACCTGATGTAACTTGGGAAAGGTATCCCCCATGCTAAAGAAACCTTAGAGTGTCCAAGTTCCTTCATATATCCACAATGGGATGTTCAACTAGGTTACATTACAATAGTGCAAGATAACTAGATACACAAAATACATGTATTGCTGGAATATGGTCAAAATCTTACTTGGCTTTTGAGAAATCTTCAGAGGTAATGAGGGGTTTCTGCGACATGGTATCTACGTTCGGATGTGTAATACGAGGTTGGTGAATAACCTTGAACTCATATTTCTAAAATATAAGCGCCCAACGAGTTAACTTACTAATAAGCTTGTCATTGGTCATCAACCATTTGATAGGTGGTGGTTAGTATATAAAGTGAACTTGGTGCCATAAAAATAGGGCCTACAATGTATGATGGCCCATACAATAATAAAACACTCCCCCTCATAAGAAGAGTAGTTGTTCTCAGCCTTGTTGTTGTTTCGAGATGCATAAGCGATAACATATTCCTTGCCTTCCTCATCAAGTTGGCAAAGAATAGCACCAATACCAAGAGCACTCCAATCAATGTGTAGAATGAAAACTTTGTTGAATTCAAGTCTTTTCAGAATGAAGAACTCTAAAAACTTTTCCTTGAGTGTGTTGAAAGCTTTTTGAGCCTCTTCACTCCATGTCTAAGCAATATCCTTCTTTAACAATGCATAGAGAGGATAAGCAATAATATTAAAGTCTTGGACATAAACCTTGTAGTAATTACATAGTCCAATGAAACTCTTCAAAGTGTGAACATTAGTAGGATTGGGCATCTGCAAAATGGCTATTACTTTGGCTGAATGAGCCATAATACCATTTGGCAAAATTTTGTGTCTAAGGTAGCCTACTGAGGTGACAACAAACTCACACATTTTAGGATGGATCTTCATATTGACTTTGTGGAACCTCTTGAATAACTCCTCAAGATGAGCCAAGTGCTATAGGAATCCTTTGTTATGCACTAAGACGTCATCTATGCAGCATTTTAGGAAATCTACCCTTTCGAAAACCTAGTCCATGATTCACTACAAGAAGACAAGTGCATTCTTTTATCCAAAAGGCATCACAAGCCATTCCCACAACTTGTTGCTTCCATGGCATGTCATTTTTTTACGATCCTTCACAACGAGCACAATTTGGTAAAAACCTTGCCTCGGATCCACAATTGTGAAGATGTTTGAGTCTCCAATGTTACTAAATAGTTCTTTAGGGATGGGCATGGGGTACCTATCCTGAGGTGTAACTAGGTTCAAAAGCCTATAATCCCCGCACATCCTTTTCTCAGTCCATAATCTAGCTAAATCTTTTTTTGTTGGCATTATTGTAGCAGCTGAGAAATCAAAACTTGATGGCTGAATGAGACCATCCTCATGGAGCTCTTTACATCTTTCATCTACCAATTCCCACTTGTGCTTGCTTAACCTGTGCCTCCTCCGATTGACAGGTGTCTCATCTATAAGGTCTATAGATAATTGCATGGTCTTACACTTACTTAAGTCTTTCATTGAGAATGCAAACTCATTCTCGTACTTAATTAGCAAGTCTGTGACCAGGTCTCTCTCCTTCTTGGTGAATTGGTTCCCCATAACGAAAGGGTAGTTGGAAACACATGGAATGGAATTGGAAAGTGTGTTTGAAAAACCTGGTGTATTGGGTTCTCCACTATCCAACTGTGTAGATTTGTAGAAGGTTGTAATTATTTCTCCAAAAGTTGATGTACCTCCAAGTGTATTAGACACAATTTGAGTCAAATTACATGGTAACTCCTCCCCCCAACACTACAAATGAAGTGTAAAGTGTTGAAGATAGGTAAGTGTATTTGGTCGAGGTGCCATGTAATTACATCACAAGAACTACAAGCTGATTGAATCAGTGCTAGTCTTGTATACATTTGAAAAAGTACACAGGTTACCAACAACCATGTAAGGGAGTTTAGGTCCATGCCTCTCCCTAGTAGAGCATTATGTTCCAATCTAATCACCTTGATGTGATTAGTAGTGCTAGTTTGGAACCCCGTAGTCCTTTCTCTTTCTTTTGGGCTTAGTTCATCCCAAGTGGCTGAAACATGATGATACATCAGGCCTGGTCCATCTCCCTGAAAGGCGTGTGCTCCTAGGAAGGAAACAAAGGTGGGCCAAGCACCTTTTGGTTTTCCTATTGTGTTCATAGGAAACCAAGGAGGTTTTTATTGCCTTGTAACTAGTTGGCAAGAACTCTGATTGTCCAATATGTGAGAAACCTACAGGTTGGGGTTTCTAATGGTGTATCTTAGAACCAACTGCGGAATTGAGAGTGGTGCAAGGTTGGTCCACTAGTTGCATAGTTGATGCACATAGGAACCGCATTATGCCACATCAAGTAGGATTAGCTTTCCAAGGTAATGCTTAACCAACGTGTAGTGCTCCTAAACATTCTCCTTTTGGTCAAGCTGAAAAGGGGTGTTCTCAATTACATAACCAAATGTAGGAGAAATGGATTGAACCCAGGTGATCAATCGTACCATGTTCGTGAAAAGTCCTGATCTTATGTCATTTAAGCCCTCTCCAAATCCAACCACTAAAAATCCTTGACACTCCCAACCTGAAATGATGAGGTTCACAAGGCCAAGTAATTCCATTTGCTTCTTCTGAATTAGTTATATGTCAAAAGGCAAGAAAGTGAAACTAGCCTTCATGTGGTGGTTACAAACTCTTGTGGAAATTTGGCTATGAGCTCCATCATTCCTGATGCCACCACTTGCTTGTAATAAGATCAATGTCTACATAAAAATATCTCTAAACCACCATCCCTGACTATAATAGGGCTTCGAAATTTGTACCAATACCACCAAAGAGCTCTAGTAATGTAATCCCTCTTTAGGTAATGTCTAGGTGATTAGCTAACAAAATATTGGTTTAATTAGCTCACCATGGCATTCCATGTTTTTAAACTTAAACAGAGCTTTGACCAAGGGCTCGTGAGTTGTTTTGAACCTCTATAAAACCTTTGGTCCATGTTGAATGTCAATAGGAACCACCCTCAAGCTTTTAGTAGCTTGCGCATAAGTTATCTCCTCTTTATTTCCTTTTATCCACTCTTGGGCCCTCAATGATTTGAGTTCATTTTGTAAGGTTTAAATTTGAGCGACATGGGCTTGAAGCACCTCCCTCTTAACAACCTTGTGTTCCTTCTTCTTAGCATTATTACTAAAATTACCCTTGGTGGGGAAAGCTTGAATGGAAGGCTAAGGTGCTTTGGCTTTTGGTTGAAGGGCAACGGAAAATACTGGCAGATTTTGTCGTGGTAATCGGAGTTGCTTCAATTCTGAAAACTTGGCAAAACAAACAACTTCCTGATGTCCTTCTTTCCCACAATAATCACAAAAGAAATCCTCGGAAGGAATGTTACACTCATTAACTTTATGGGCAAGATTGCCACAATAGTTGCAAGAAGGTAGGATGGGTGTAGTCGAGTGCATCGCTTTAACCCTTAAAGAAAAATGTGATGATCTGGTTGGCACAACTTGTGGAGGCCAAGGCCGTGAACATGATGGAGGCTTCATAGTACTAACTTCATAATGTGCATGAACCAATTCTAGCTATTCAGAAATGTTGTACACATCCAGCAAAGTGTACGAATCTTCAAATTTTGTAAAAACCCATTGCAAAACTTGCGCATGGAATGTCAAAGTACTTTCTAATGAACGAAAATACCAATGGGCAGCTTCCAAGTCTGTGATGCTCTGAATATCCTCTTTAAGCTTGAGAAGCCTCCTGTATAGCATTTTAAGGGTTTCATCCTTTTGCTGAAAGAAAGTGGCGAGCTGCAAAAAAATTTCAGAACTCTTGACCGAAAATTCCAACTCAAGAACTCAAAAGAATTCCCCCACTAGATTAGCAAAAGCTAGTGCATTGATGGTGGGAGGAATGTTTGCGATAGCAACAATGAATTGTTAAAGAGAAAGGTTTAGTGAAGTAAGTACCGGATCTAGATTATTGGGCATAGTCCCATGATGTGTAATGGCAACTTACAATGCAACTTGAAAGGCAGTGGTGATGGTTGTGGCATAAACTAGATTGAGGATTTGGGTGATGCCCAAAATCCTCGAAAAATGTTGCTTATAGACATCCAATGCTTCATAGTGCACATAACGGGCCAATTGTTTAAATACAATACTAATTAATGTCATATTTGAGTTCCAATTCACAAATCACAATTGAGAAAGTTGCCTTGAATTCCATCAAAAAAATGGTACTTGGCCTCCCGATGAACTTCTCAATTCTCCTTGAGGAATTGCTAACTTCCATGGTGTATATAGGTGTAGAGATAATGGTTTGTAGCGAAATATACGGTGATGGTGTGAAAGCTGGTGTGACACGAAGCATACCCCACTGATTAACCCCTCCAAATGGATTTTAATGTACCATTAATGTAATGTAACTTGAACCTGAATTCTTGATAAAAATTATACTCAATGACGATGGCGTTGTAAACGTTTGATGGTACTGCTGTGAAGATCATGAGCTCAAAGAAATCGGCTCAAATGATTATGTGTTATTTCGTAGTTAATACCTTGGCTCTAGCTGAGCGGTAGTGCTCTCATCATCTGAGGACATGGTGTTATCCCATGCCCCAAAATTTTATAGTAATACAGAGCATTAGTTACAAAGTTCTAACGCAACATATGGTTTGAAAAATACAATGCGTCGACGAGGATGAATAGCAACGGACAGACGTTGGCGGATGAACATCTATGGATGGACATCTAAGACAAACGCCACACAAAACAAGGACAAACGTCGGACAGAACGGGGACGAACGTCAAATGAAATGGCAATGGATGTTAGACAAAATGATGACAAACGTTAGATGGAATGGTGACAAACGTTGGACAAAACAACAATGAACATCAGACAAAACAACAACGAATGTCAAATAAAACAGACAACAATTGTGCCAACAACAATGCTACATAATAATCCATGTCTAGGAGTTATGCAAGAATGGCATGCAAAAGAAAAAAAAAAAAAAAAAATTTTTCAACTTTATGTTTTTTTTTTTATTTTTTTTTTCCTGTTCTTATAAAATCACTACAAGGGCTACTCACTACATGAATACAAGCTTAAAAAAACC
>Ga0116231_10000150_pt1 | contig 92547 bp, 66 predicted proteins | sample S1TSphgellanicum_2_FD_89695 | JGI IMG/M metagenome (GOLD analysis project Ga0116231, IMG submission 89695) | Host-associated microbial communities from peat moss isolated from Minnesota, USA - S1T2_Fd - Sphagnum magellanicum MG | ecosystem: Host-associated > Plants > Peat moss > Unclassified...
AATTTTATATTTATTTATATTTTTTAAAATTTTTTATTTATTTTTTATTTATTTTTATTTAATAATTAAGGTTTTTTTTTTTTTTTTTTTTTTTTTAATCTAGTTAAAAAAAAATTGCAACCATTATGTAAACTTAAAAAGGTGAAAGCACATTACAGTGACCCCCCTTTGGGGCACTTTTAGGTCTAGTATTATAATACATATAGTATAATTGTTCCAAAAGCATGGTACATTTAATTTTGGGTATCAATTTTGGATTTTAGGCCCGAAAAAAACTATTTTTACGAAACTAATGTTATGTAATATTATTTTAAAATAATAATAAATTTCATTATCTATATTGAAGGATCCATGAGTATATTTATAATATACACTGGTATAATAGGACTATAGTTTCATTTTGACTACATTAATTTTAGGGTTTCATTAGTCATTAAAATAATCAATTTTAATGAAATTAAAAAAATGGCCCATCTAGCTATGCTTGTCATCTTTTAGGTGGATGTGATTTCTTATCAAAATTTCAATTTACCACACATTTATCGCATTTTTGCTGAAAAAAATTCATTTTTTGAGATGAAAATTTACAAATTAGTCACGTGGTATCCAAACATGGTTCATATTATGTGAAATGACATGGTTCAATATACCTTTAACTTTCATAAAGACTAAAAATCATTTAAATGTTTTTTGGAATATATTTGTGTTTTTGAGTACATAGGTACATTACATTCGTTTCCACAAATATACTTCAATTTCCCATTTTATAGAATGAAATGAAATATGTATTTTTGTAATATCTTGTCTAAGTTATATTTTAACATAACGTGCAAAAATATTGTGAAAATCTTTCAAAAGTTTGAAGTGGGATACATTCAAACATGCACATCCCTAGAAAGTAGAACAATGTGACACCCCAAAGGGGGTCACTCTAGTGTGCTTTCACCCAAAATTTTGATGAGGATGGTAACATTGGAATTGGTATGGGGTAGATGGGTTTTAGGTCCATTAATAGGCCTGTTTTACCAAAATAAATTTTGGTTTGGAAGAAGCTTGGAATAGAATGGAAAAATGTTTTGGATCTATGTCTTTTCAACACTATAGTCATGCATGATGGAAGTGACTTGTAGTATATTTTCAATACCTTGTGCACTGATTTATATTTCATGTCTTTTCCATTGAATATGAATCTAATTGAATTTCAAATTTAATTCAACATAATTCCTAATGTCCTTTTTGGGGGTATGTCCATGGGACCTTAAGGACATCTTGAATAGGGCATTCTTGGTATTATTAAGTTCAACATAGTTTTTTAGGTTTGGAGATGTCTTATTTAAGTTCAAAGGATGATGAGGACAAGCTCAAGGGATGTCATGGATGATGGGAGGATAATAGGTGACGACAAAGATAACATGATAATAGGAGGACATTAAGTGATAGTAGGGACAATGGGGCATCAAAAAAATATTGGGGGGTGTCAAGTAGCATTAGGAAAATGTCAAGGGACATCAAAATTTTATTTTTATTTGTATTTTTATTCTTAGGCAATAGGGGGATGTCAAAAAGATGCCAATGGATGCCAAGGGTGTTAGGTAGTGTTGAGTGACATTATGCAACATAAAGGACATGTTACAAGTGTTGGGAAAACACTATTTAGGACATGATTGAGATGTTTTTCCAAGCAATGGGGGGACATGAAAAAAATGTCAAGGGATGATAACAATGCAAGGAAAACATCAAACAATGTTGAGGACATGTTTGGGGAAGTTAGGTTACATCGGGAAAATTTTAGGAAATGTTGAATGTAGTTGGGAAAACTCTAGGGGGTGTTAGGCTACATTGGGAAAACTTTAATGGATGATAGGGGGTAAAAAAAACATCAACAATAGATCAAACAACATTGAAAAAACAACACGGGATGCCATACAACATCAAAAAACCATTAAGTAACATTGAAACATTATTACAAATCATGGTTTTTTATTAACAAAAATTGGTCAAAATTTACCAAATTGTGACATGTGCTAATTTGATGAATTAGTCATATTCAACAAGTTGATTTCAACATGTCCAAGTTGATTGCTAGTCAAATCAACACATTTCTTAATGATTAATGGTATTTTTATTGAACTAGTTGTTTTTTTCATATCAATTAATCAAAATGAACAAGTTTGACTTAATATGTAGATAGGGTTTAGGTAGGTAGACCTAGCCTATATTAGACGCCAATGCTTAAAAAACTAACTTAATTAAGTTAAGTAATTGATTAGCTAATTAGCCACTTAACCTGGCTAACTGTCCTAGTTAAGTAGTTTAATTAGATAGGCTGCAAGTGTGAGGACTTGAGCCCATCACCTCCATGTTGAAAAACCAAGTCTTCAACCATTGCACCATATATTTAATTAACAATAAATTTTGTCATTTTGTTGTTATGACCATTTCCTTTTAACATACCTACCTTACATAACTTTTAGACCCAGTTTCAACTATCTAGGTTGAATAAGCTAGGCAACTAGCCTACCTACCTAACCTACCTAATTTTATGACCTATGTATGTTGGTAGGTAAGACCTACCTACCTGCCTATTTAGACCTTATTCGGTTATTGAGTCAATCTACTATTCATTTTGATTATTATTTTGACTCATAGTTAAATTGTCATTGTTCTAGTTGACAAGTCAAAATAACCATAAATAATTGAAATCTATAAATTATTAACTATAATTATGATTTAAACAAAATAGAATTTCCCATTTGATTAAACCCATGTATTTTTAAACGTTTAGAAGCATTCATTTTTTGTCCTATTTCATTAAATGTTACATTTGATCAAGTAATGGGAAAAGTAGGTTTAGTCATTTGAACCAATAAAAGAAACATGTCATTTTAGCAACTAAAACCTTTAGTCAAATTGACCAATTTTTTGATCAAAATGAAGAAGGTAATCAAGGTGAACTATTTGAAAAGTTGTGATTTCTAATAACGGGAAGACCTCAAAATTTGATGTTAGGAAAATATTGGGGATTGCTAGAAAAGGTAAATTTAAATAAAAAATTAAAGGAAATTCAAATGAAAATGTAAAAAATAATAACAATTGAATTTGAATTTGTTTCAATGTATTTGAATTCAATTCAAGTTATAAGCAATTATTCAATATTTCCAATGGAATTTAAATTTTAAAACAAAACTCAAATTTTTCATGATTTCATTGTCACTATTAGTGTGCAACACAAGTAAAATTTTTTAATTTAAAATTTTTTGTTGGAAAAGTAATATATGTAAGTAAATAATGGTGATTATGTAAACATAGGGTCCTAGATTGTTTACACTGTTGAGTTGGGATTTGCCTAATATGAATCATTATGTATAGGTGTTTTTCTTCTAGCGTTAGAATTTTGTCACATATGGACTTCTTTTATTTAAGCAAAAAGAATTAGGTTCAAATTGCCCAACAACCTTGTTTGTAAAATTTTGTAACTTTGATTTAGTTTGTGATATTTGGATCTTATATAGAGTTAGTCTATTAATGTTTATAACTTTAAACGACCTTGAAATTATTTTTGGATACACACTTTATAATGTGTTTTGGATAGGATTGTTAATTTTTTGAAATTGATGGAATGGATATCTTCAAAGACTTGTTATTGTGTTATCATCATAGTGTTATTGTGCTATTATGTGGTTTTTTTTGTAATCTCAAAGGTGTAAAATTGCGATACAACAAACCAAAAACCATGTCAAATCATGTTCAAAATTGTATTTTTTAATATATGCTTATGTGGTGCCACTTTAAAATATAATAGTTGTTAATCATGGCAAGTTGTGTTTTATGATTAATATGGATGTTGAGAAATCTAAATTAAACCATTGGAGCTTTTGATTTTGAGTTTTGATTTGAGCAAAGGACCTTTAAAGTTGAGCAAGTGTTTTATCAAACATTACTAATTTTACAAAGTGGCCTTTGATTGTCATAATATACCAAAAAAAAATATTTTGATTTATTTTGTAATAATAGGGGACTATTAAACACACATCAAAAACACTCAAAATATAAGGATTCTATAACTTGATTTTTTTCAAAAAAATTGAAATTTTAGTCTATTTGATGTTATAAGTATTTTATGACATGTAAATGTGATGCAATCTAAATGGTGTTTAAAAAAAAGTTTTAGTTTATAATACAAAAGATTAAACCTCAAAGTAGTTAACATGTTTTCACATGATTTGCAATTGTAATCATTTTTCAAAATGAAATGCAAAAATCTAATGCAAAATCTGACATTTTTAAAAAATCCTATTTATTGAAAAATGATTAACAAAAAACATGTGACATATTGGGGAAATTATAATAAGTAAAAGTAACAATTAAAAAAATATTTTATTAAAAATTCCTTTTTATGAAAATGTTTTCTTGACAAAAAAGACTATAGTCCTTTAAAATAAAGTAAACATATTGGCTGATTAATTCATGATTTCACCCAAAGATGTATATATCTTGTTTTGAATAATATTTCATTCACCTCTTGTATGCAATTTTGAAACAACATTTAAGTGAGATACCTTTTGCACTACATGGTCTTTTTCATAATTAAATAATATTAAAGGCACAAGGAATTTATGCTTTGGTTCATAATCCAATTCACATGTTAATGTACTATGTACATTCGATGCATCAAAGTGGTAGCAATGAAAGTTCAACCCACTTGGATTCTCTCAATTTGTAGAAAGGTCATATTGTAAATTAATCATTTGCAACCCTATTGTGGATGTGGAAAGAAATAAATGTGCTATTTTTTCATATCAAAGTCAAGTTCTGTTAGAATTTCTTAGATGCACTCAGAAAAACTCAAGAAAAATGGGTGGTAAACCATTTTGTGATTTTATCATAAATCCATTGAAAATGCATGGGTATTGTTACATACATGCAAATCAAATTTCATTGGAGCTCCCAAAAAATCTTGACAGAAACTCATGGTAGAACCTGTGTGAAATATTATTGCAGATATGTGGAAAGGGTATTGGTGATATTCTTGCATATCCAATTCAATTTTTCGAAAACCCATGAACAATATGAGCAAATTTTTTTATTTTATCGAAGATCTATTGAAAACGAATGGATGCTATTGTTACATAACCAAGACAAATTCCCATTGGAGTTTCACAAAATTGTGGACACAAGCTCATGAAAACAAAGATCCTTAGAAAAAGGTGGAAACCTTATTGCTAATATTTTGAAGATATATAGTTGTTACTGTTACGCTTTCAATTCAATATTAAATTGGAGATTCTGACAAATATGGAGACCAAAAACATCATGAAAAATGAATGGTAAATAGCATTGCCAATTTCTGTCACAAACTCATATCAAAATTGTAGGCGAAAATTCCATTACAAAACCATCATTGAAAAAAGCTTTGCACTATTCACCCCATATGTAACAGTGATTTAAATGCTGCAAACCATTTGTTGGCAATCTCAAAGCCTTAAGGTGCATTCACACTTGGTGTTAGGGGCTTTAGTGTTGAGTCCCCTAACATCATGCTAGTCCTTTTGGACTTAAACCTACTTACCATGAAGGTTTTATGTTAAGCTAACATTCACTTAACAATAAGTTATTGCATGCCACCTAGGATGCCACCTAGGGATTTATTTAACACTGAATTAACATCAAGTGTGAATGCACCTTTTAGATTGGTAGTGACAATGTTACTACAATGACACCCACCAGAACAGAGTGTTGCCTAGAGTCCCAAAATACTTTGGGAGGCCAATAACATCTATCTGAAAATGAACCCAACTTGAATGGATATGATGGCTTGGACTCCAGCTTTCTTACCCAAATAGAATACATGCCAGCATGACCCATAAGGACCATAATAAGAGAATCATCTCACAAGTCCCAAAATTCTACAAGAGACAAGGATGGCACACATTACTCCAAAGTCTCTCTCTCTCTCTCTGTGTCTCTCATGGGGAGGTCTTGTTTGAGAATCAGTTAATCATTCACACTCTTTCCTGCTGCAACCCTCCACTCCTTTGGCTTATTAGTGTTTCCCTGGACAAAACATGTTGGCACCTCAAGACAAATATCACTGAATTCCATGTATGCTTTTATTGTGCCTTTTCAACCTTGTAGGACAACCACATCCATTTGGAAGTGATGGCTTTCTAAACACTTGTGGTGGTCAGGGGGCCAAGGCTTAATAATTGAAGCCTTATTCTCCTTCAAGGGGGGGCCAGATGCAAATCCTTCTTACTCATGCCCAAAAAGAAAAAGAAAAAGAAATCAAAAGGTTGTCCTTCAAACCCATGGGCAATAAGCCAATGAATCTTTCATTTCCCAGGTCACTTACAAAAGATTTCCTTCACAAAAGCAATTGAAAAATTATGTATTCTTATGTATATACATACTTAGTATGAATAGGGCTGCCTTCATTCTCTCCACCTGATGAAATTTGGTACTATGGAAAGGTCAAGCCCTTGCCCATTATGTTGGGCAAGGTGCCAGGCGAGCTTGTCGGGGGCAAGCTAGGGGACACACCCAACATTACGGGTAAGGCCAAGACAACTCCATGACATTAAGGTCTGGGATGGCAGATTCATGATTAAAAAAAATCATGTTCAACAAACACATTTTGGTCACTATTACTAGTGTATGATGATCATTGGAAGGTTATGGACCATATAGTGTAGTCAAGGGAATGAGATAATCTACCACCCGAAACCTTAATGTTGTGATTTGCTTCCAAATGGGCAAGTCTTTGTCAAATCCTTTACTTTGAAGAGCAGGTGTGAAGGAATTTAGTTTTTCACTATGCATTAAACCCTAAACCCTAAAACCATTCAACTTCAAGGCCTTGACCAAGATTTGACGATGTTTGACCCCCTAGTACCCACTTGACTTGATGACTTGTACTATTTCTTGGTTGTGTATATTGCATGACATTTAAAATATGGGTTCCTAACATCTAATTGAAGCCGCAACCGCTTTCAAGCAACCTCCTTAGTGCAAAATAAAAAAAACAACTATCACAATAACCTTCCCAAAGTTGACACAATAAGTTTTTTCAATTGACCAAGAAAGTGAATTATGACCTTTGAACACAAGATTGCATAATCTATTCACTTTTAAGTTGTTACATTATAGATTTTAGAATTTTAACTTGTTGTGAAAATTCTGCAAGTACTTTAACAGATTTGGCCTCTATGAAATTTTGGTTATACAAATTAATGAGCCCAAAGAATTGAAAAGAAATTTGATACCAAGTCCATCAAAGGATTCTTGATTGGATGTGGTTATTAATAAAAAAATCAAATGAGAAGTTTACATGAATCATTGCTAACTTTTTTTTTGAAATGATGCATGATTATAGCTAATGTAGACAAGAGTTAACTATAAGGTCCATGATACATTGAAGGTTTACAAATGACTTTTTAAAGGATGCCATTAACATTTTCAATCAATTTGCTTCATAAGTTTGTACTTGTACATGGCAACAAGTCATAAAATTGGTTTTGTGAAATATATGTTTGAATTTGACACTTAAGTTTTTAAATTTAATTTAATTCTTTTAACACTTCAAAACTTTGGTGGAGCTATTTGAAGGTGACATTTAACGAATTATTAATAAATATGCCTACAAGGTAAACAACGTTTTTGAAGAAATCCTTACAAACTACAATTTGTGATTATTGGCTTGGGGAGTTGAGCTGCAGCAAATTATATTTTATTAAGATGAAACATGCACACTAGCAAAAGAAAATTTAGAATTAAGTTTAGTTTTTTGCTCACCATTGAAAAGGCTAAAAGGGACAAAGGTAGCATTTTATGGAATCAAATGATAGTGTGTTCAAGTCACCAACTTAGACACAAGAGGACCTAGAAAAACAATTACAAACTAAAAAACTTTGCACATAAAATGATGATGCTGCATAAAAAGAGGAGTAATTTGTGTTAACTTATATTCATGGACTAGGTGAAACTTATGGTTGGCCACTTTCATAATTTATGAATGAATTATGAAGGAGTAGGAGTTTAATAATGGTCAAGTTGGCCGTGAGCCTAGTGCCTCTGTGGAGGACAAATCAATATAAAATCAAAACTATGTACTTTTATTATATAATTATAAAAATTTATGTTCTTGTTTGCATAAATATCTATTCACATATTTATTTTTTCGAATAACTATTAAACTACAACCATCGTTCTTATCATGGGTTTTTCACACACTTCTAAACTATGCCAAAAGCTTTGAAAACTAAATTTTCAATTATCTTTCACAAGTTTATTTTATAAAAATTTCTATTTCTTGCAACAAGTTCTTTTCAAATGAATGTGTTTTCAAAGGTTTTAAACACCCATTTATATACCCAAAAAAATAAAATTAAAACAAGAAAGTTTTAAAGTTTTGCATATTATATAATTCATAATATGATTCAACATGCAAATTAATTTATGCAAAAACTTTTATAATGAATTATTATGTTTGAATCATGCACATTAATTGAAAAACATAACTAATTGTTGATCAAACTATAATTAAATTATAAACCTCACGACCTAATAAATTACCATTGTTAACTATTATATAATTACATAAGTAACAAGCTATTGATATCAGGTTACACCTCCATTGTAGAAGCAAACATGTAGAAGCCTGTCAAACCTTCTATTCACCTACAGTAGTCACCTTACACCCTAGATCACACTAGGCTGTGTTGATCTCAATTGTACATTATTACCTATATGGTGATTTAGGACTAATAAATCTACAATTATTGAGTCCAGGTGAATTAGTAATATAGTTTTCTCTTGCAATTTGAAGGGAACTTGTGGGCCAAAGCAAGTGTCTTCTTTTCACATTAATATTGGAGCATGTGCTCACATTGTCCATTGGTGATTTCAAGCCTCGTCCTTGTCCCCTATTGCATACATTAGATTAATCACAGCACATGGCATCGATCCGTGATTTCATGAAATTTGGGATAGATTATCGTCTTACATTTCACAAACCCCTAAGGATTAAAAAAATAAGGCAAACAATATACGGTTACAGCCCAGGTTTGTCTTTTCCATTTTGGTGAACTTTTAGACATAAATCCAAACCAAACTTAGAAAAATAAACAAATAATTAGGAGTCTTGACTTTTCACATGTGCAAGTCAGATGTTTTTGGCATGGAAAAGTTTCATGAATGTCATCCCAAGGTAGCCTGTTTCCATGGTTGAACTCTTTGGGGGATATGGGGGAAATTGGGTCTTGGAGGCTCCAGGCAGTGGTTAGCGCTAATGTTGCCCAATCACTGGTTCTTAACACAAGACATGCGGCGGAGTCCAAGACCCATTGGAGTACAGTCCAGTTTGGAGTCTAGTTCCAGACAGCAGGTAAAGCCTGCAAGTCAAGTTACTTGGAACTGGATTAAGAACAGGATAGGGAACTGGCCGACTACATAGAACCAGCAAATACTGACTAGCACTATTCTTCTGCACGATCTAATATTCTCAGCAGTTTAGTGATGAGTGTGCCTAATTTCCGAATGAACCAAAATGGGCGACCAGCCCTGCTGCCCTGGAGACAATCTATGGCCTGAACTGTTGTTTCATTGTAAAGCTGCATGTTTTCTGAAGGGCAACCTTGTATAGTTCAACTTTTGTTACAAAAGTTTCAAAAACACAAGTATTCTGATGATCTCTCAACCGTAACCTTGATTTAACCAAGTATGTTACAGAATTTGGAAAAGACTAGAATTCTGATGATCTCTAAACCATAATGCACTGCAGGAAATTTTTAACAGTGTATTTGAATAGTGCTTTCTAACACGGAATATGACATCCACTACCTGTCGGTGGCTTCCATTTTGAAGATGGGCCTTTGGTGTATTGGGATGTATCTCGTTTTTTTTTAGCAACCCTTCTTCCATTTTCAAGAGCGTGAATCTAATTTTTGACATGTGCATTACGTTTTGTAAGGCCCTTGGTTGAGGGCATAACAATAAGCAGGCCCACACTTGGCTCCCTAGTCCTCATGCAGGCCCTTCTTCTCATAGTGCCCTGGACCTAGGGCCTTACCCTACTTGTAACATCTTGTATTCATCAACTTTGTTAGAAAAGTTGGAAAGGAAAGGGTATCTAATGAGGGGTTCTGGGCTAAATTCGAGGCAGCACACACTATCCTACCAACCAGTATAGTAAAGGTCCCATGGTCAGAGTCACCCAAATTTATAGTACCTGCAATGCACATATATAAATTACTTGACCCAACAGCAGTGGCAGCTTATCATTATAGTGATGCATGCCCAAGTCTCCATTTGCAAATGAATTTTTTCTCGCACGCACACATGAAAGTGCTTTTTGCAGAAAAGAACCAAACACTGATTTTGTAGTTTTGATTCTTGGCCAGAAGGTTATTATATATGCACAAGACAAAGTGCTGCTGACTGCTGGCTTCGTGCAAGTAAAATCATAATTTAATCCTCAGTTTGGTCCCAGATTTGGCGTCACAAAATTAATTGGGAATACAGGGATGGTAAAAGTTTTCTGATCATGACAGCAGCAGCCATTTTATATATGCATAAAGTGAGCCAGAAAACCTTCATAACTTATGGCCTTAACTAAGGATTGTCCATATCCATATTTATTATAAGCAAAGTTATATAAATATTCACCAATAACTCACTTGGCTTGCTTCTTAGATGGTGATATGACCTCGGGGACAGCACTAGAGCTGAGTTGATAGTAATCTCTGGCATTCAACTGTAGAAGCTCTTATTAAAACAAGTGGCTGAACGCATGATGGGTCTGTTGTTTGTATGATATCCATGAGGAAGGTAAATATTCAGCATACTAAATTGGAAAACAGATGGTAGTTAGCATGGTGAAGCCCAAGTGGTTTTGTTGTTGAGTGATGCCTGAAATGTTTCTATAATGAATTGTACATGACCCTAGAACATAGGGATACCGAACTTTTGGTCCCTTGCTAGGTGCATAACAATGTCTCTACCCTAGAGGGCGGAGCCAACAAAATTAGACCTCTCTCAAGACTTTTGAATCTCTGTCCTTAATAATGCAGTTAGAAATACAAAGTGATGGAACTGTTTGCATAAGTGGTATGAATGAATGCTACCTGACATCACGGTTGGCTTGCAAACACTCAACCGGGCCCCTATCAGATAACAATTAAGCAAATCTGACGAAAAGCCAAACTCTTTTGAGGATCTCAGACGCCTCCAGATCTAGTACTGCTTCCTATAGTTTGATGCGTAGTCATGTCTAGTGTCTACCAATCTCCACCTAGAAGTATTGAAACTCTAACTCTGTAATAACTGGTAGAAAGCAGATTTGAGCAGGTACCTGGATGGAACCCTTGTAGATAGATCAGCCTCATGTTATAGTCTAAATAAAATATCCAATACCAGTACCAGGCTCGTATGAATTTGAAAAAACATTTGATACCACTACCAGCTGATAAGTTCGAAAGCCGATACCTGCCCAACACTGGAAAAAACAAAAGGGAATTGCCAAGCATGTGCAAAAGCAACAATCTCCCAGGGGCGGCATACGTACAGAACAGTATTGGGGCAGTTTTCAAAAATAGGAACGGACCCCTGGTCGTTATCAGGGTGGTTTAGGGTTTTAGGGTTTGTCAGTTCTTAATGATAAACCCTAAACCACACTGTTAACCCCTGGTGGTTATCAGGGTGGTTTAGGGTTTTAGGGTTTGCCAGTTCTTAATGTTATAAACCTTAAACCACACTGTTAACCCCTGGTGGTTATCAGGTTGGTTTACAGTTTGTTAGTCAAAGAACTGGTTATGATATATATAGCAAGGATTCTCCAAAAAATTGAAAAAAATCTAGTAGCCATCTATATAGCCTAACCACTGGTTCTTGCAAGAAAACTGCCAGTTCTTTTCATTTTTCGAAGTAACTGGGACCTGTGGTTCTTTAATTCTCATTTTTTAAAATCACCACCCAGCGTGGTTATTTTTAATTTTGAAATGTTTAAAAAACATGAACCGATTTTTCAAATTATAACATTCAAATAACTGCAGAACACTTGTCTAGTCATGTCCAGTGTCTACCTCTGCACAGCAAATATTGTAGTACCTTTTCAGGTTTAGCACCTCAGTGCCGAAAAATTATTTTAATTTTCAATTCTTAATTCGGCTGTTAAAATTTGAATTCTGAAAATTTCGGCACTCTGTATTAAATTTATTATAACCAGATGTCTATAGAAGAAAAGTTCAGTGCTTTTGTGGCTAGGTGCTCCTTAAGTTACTACTGAAAGCCAGTCTGAGAGGTTCAGGGGCGAACCTTAGTTGGCTGTATGAATTTTTAAAATTTTTGTTGGAAACTAACTATTAATATCCAAAAAATTTGACAAATTTGAAAATAATTTAATTTATGTCAAACCTGAAAAGGTACTACCATATTTTTCAAAACATGCCCCCCTCTCAGACAGGGTTCCTCACATTTTGCTGCAAAGGCGGGATTTTGGTTCACACAACAAAAATTGGGACCAAGGGGTACTTTGGATGGTTTGTTGGGATTTTTTGAAACAATTTTTGGTTATGGGTTTAACTTCAATCAGGGGTGATTTTAATTATTTTGTCATGGTGTTTTCAATATGATTTTAGTGGTATTTTCAAGGTATTTTAAAATGTCATTTACACAGTTTTCTCAAGGTGTTTCCAATATCAAATTCATGAGTTTTTCAAGGTGTTTTTAATACTTTTTTTAATTTCAAATATCATTTCTATTCACAAGTGATTCCATATGCTATTTTTACTATTCACATTTCTTATCATGGGTTACTTTGAGTTACTATCTAAAGGTGTTTAAGTGTTAATTTCCAGAAATTCCCTTTACAAACAAAATAAACAAATCCCCATTGAAACCAAAGGAGAATCCCTTAAAATTTAACACAAGGTTTTGTGAAAACCAAGTTACACGGTGGATTTTGCCATGTAACTCACTCAGTTCCTAAGGGGGAATGCTAAAAGGTGCAAAACACAAGGAGCATTTAAAGAATTTTTTCTAGGTTCACAGGGGAGATAGTGAAAATCTTTGATATGTTGCATTAACTGGTAGAAACAAAGTGCAATATTGGAACAGAGGAAAAGAAAAGAAAAATTGTTTGTGTTTATAGGAAGCGGGGAACATCGCGATTGATAACGGTCTTTGTGCTGCCGGGTCCATTGAGCAGGGGTTTCAGAGCCCCGCCTGCTTGATGTCAACCCATACCTTGATTGTGAAACTCTCAGATGTGCAACACAGACTTGTTCAAATATAGAGTTCCAATTTTCAGTTTCAGGTTTTTCTAGGAGACAAAACCCATGGCGAGGCACATGTAGCAGCATCCATAGATTGAAAGTATTGTCATATGATCTTCTCCTGAGGTGTACCAGCTGCTTCATGGATGCACACACCTGCACGTGCACTGTTAGTGGGTTCTTGCTCTTCTTTCTCTCCCTGGCTAACCGTGCATTTGTCTCTGTGAAATCATTATTTTTGTCCCACACAGGATATCAAATACCAGGATCTTGGAATATTTTGAGATATGCTTACAATTAATTTGCATGTTTAATCAATACTCCAGCTCAACAATTTCCTTGGTTACTCTTATTCTGAAATATCTGACTGAAATATCTGACCTCATACCTCACTGAAGAACCATTTTTAGTATAATGTCAAGGTAGGTTTTTGGAAGTAAAACTTATTGAAAGGAAAATAAAATTTTCATGCATTTAGCACAATTACCAACTCATAGAGATCAAAATCAAGCTAAAAGGGGAGCTAAAATTGGAGAAGTGCAGCCAAATGAAAAGTGACGACTCAAAGGCTTTAATGTTTAAGGATTCAAGAACTTGATGAAACAAAACATTGAAAGATATAAATTAGTTCTTTTTGGTTTTCATCAGAGCAATATGTAGTTCATAAGGGGCTTATAGGGTCTGTACAAAACATATACCAAATAGGTAGGTCCACATCTTGTTCTGAACTATCTTTAGACCTTTGTTGGTAATCAACCATTTTCTCAATAACCCACAAAGACTACTGCAAACCTTCTATTTCTTTCGAATTAAAAATCACAACTATCTTGTTTCCTTGATTCTTATGAATCTAGAAAAGAAAATTGCAAGTTTAGGGTATTAAAGGAGATTTTTAAGGGATTCTTGATCAAGTTGTAAGGTATCCACATTAGGGGTTTTGGATTTTTTAAAAATCAATTTGGATCAGAACCACGCAACCAACCTCTTGCTAAAACCAAAAAGTAGATCAGGCCACTATCCCAATTTCAATAGCCTGTTTAGAATCTCTAATTATGTCAATACCAATTTTTTAAAAGGATAATAGTTAAGTCGTGTTTTTTTATGCAAGTTATTAATTTCAATTGATGTACATAATAATTAATACACAATCTTTTGTCTTGGGCATTGTGCATTAGTTGGACAATAGTAATACAATTGTGACATTAGTTGGACAATAGTGATACAAAATGTAATTTGGGACATATCATTTAGGGACCCTAATTTTTGGGAACTTCAAAAAATAGTCATAGTCCATTGAATTTTACAAGGTGGATCATATAAGGGGGCTTTGATTCTTTGTAAAACTTGTGAAACAATCAATTGGGAGTTAAAGTGTGTTGTTTTCTTTATTTTATGTGTTGTCAATTTGAGGGGTGATGTCATGAGTACTGGTGTATGCAATCTATTTGGACTTAGGGTCTATGTCACAAAATGTAATTTGGGACTTGGGTTCTTGTGAAAGTTTAATGTTGTTCTAGGTTTACGTGGTTTTAAAAAAAATGAGAAGAAAAGGAAGGCTAGTGGGTTCAAAAGAAAGAAATCAGAGATATTTGACCCCTTAGAGACCTCAAGCTTTTCTTTGTTGGTGAAGGCAGGAATTTAAATGGCCATAAACTCAAGCTTGTGGGTAATTCTAAAAGTGACTCTACCATTCAATATATGTGTTCTTTGTTTTGATTACTATGTGCCTTAGTTTTTGGTATCAAAGTAGGTTGATTTAGGTACACAATTTATGAATTGGGATCAACATTATGTGGTGACAAGTTTTATGCCTCGGGAAGCCATGTCCAATTTTGATTTTGACTAGTTTGTTATTGATCATCAAGCAATCCATGATCAGTAAATAACTAGGAGTTTTAACAACCCTTCCATTCAACCATTTCCTCAAGTTGGATCAGTGGTTTTAAGGTTGGTTGGATTTGGGGTGGTGATTGTGGTGGGATTCAACCTACAGAAGCATAGGTTGGAGATATTACCATCAAAATCACACATAATGGGTGTGTGTCTGGGGTGAGAGTGTGGGTGAAGTTACAAGGTGGAGTAAGCAACTATTGCACAAGTGTAAAATTGTAGCAGCAATTCCACTTCACATCGTACTTTGCATAGATCTACTCACATTGTGTTAAATAAAACCAAAGAAGTTCCTAGGGTTGGAAATATCTAGATACCTCATTGTGCGAAATCTCCTAATCACTTCACCAAATTTTTCATGCTTGGAATTGAAGTCTTGTTCTAAGCAAGTGACAAGATTCTCAAAGTTGAAGCATTAGGTCTATCATCACAATTGGTGTGTAAGAAGTTTTGGTAAAGTGTTGATCTTAGCAATCATGGCAACTAGTCAATTCAGATGAGTAAACTTTTTCACCTTTGCCAATTGCTTTTCAAGATCTTGTTCCAATAGCTTAAGGAGTGTAGCATGAGTTCTTTGAATAGAAAACTATAGGATAGAATTTAAGTTTTGTTTAGGAAAAGGTCATGAATTTTAGAAACCCAATGGGAGTCATATCCTTTGATGAGATTGTATTTTCCCAAGAGCATAGTGCAAGGTTTATAGTTATTAGATTAATTAATTTGCCTTAATAACCTTAGTTGGACTTTGTCTTGAAATTTTTGAGAGTTGAGGCTTCACTGTCTTAATGATTCTAAATTCTACACAAAGGTGGCAACTTGGACGAAGGCCAGATGTGGAAACAAGTTTGTCATGCAATGTCATTCTTTTGTTGACACTTAGTATTTGTACACTAAATGAAGCAGATATATGGTTGCTTGATGCGGTGACCTGAGCCAAGTTTCAAGCATAGATACCACACCTAAACCCTTATCCTTTAACCTTGTAATGATAACATAAAGAAAAGGAATACTCTATGTACTTAGTAAACCTGAGAAGGGAAAATGGATTAGTAAGGCTTGGGATCATTGGAATTTTTACACTTGCAAAAATTCTCTTTAGTTAATTGGTCCCAATAATTTTCACCATTTGACCTGAATCCAACAAATCACAATGACTAGTCCTCAAGATGGATGAGTTGTTTTGGGGCAAGGACCATGAAGATGTGAATGATTGGGCTGAACGTCTGACTATGGTAGCTGAGGTCAGAGATCTCAATGATGACAAGTTATTTAAGATAGCCAAACTAAACTTGCGTGGTCGAATCAAAGAATGGTTTGAGCAATTCAATCCGCCACCAACAAATTGGACTATTCTAAGGATTGTAATTGTTCAAAAAGTTTGGTGATGTTGATGTAGATGAAATTTGTGTCAAGCTTGATGCAATCAAACAAAAACCTAGAAAATGGGTTGAAAAATATTTTGAGAGGCTGGATAAACTGTTTTAGAGAGAGAAGATTAGAGATGTTGAGTAGAAGAAAAGGTTTCTAGTTCAATTAAGGCCAGAACTTAGAAGATTTTATGTGGTAAGGACCTACACAGACATTGAGGAAATGGTGATTAGCAATAAAGATTAAGGAGGTGCTAAGAAACCTGGGGGAAACACCATATGATCCCCTCATGGAGGAGAAGGATGAGGATGCAACTAAAGAATCATCTATAGATAAGCAGTTGTCAGTGTTGAATGAAACCTTGATACATTTTTTTAGGGAATTTGGTAGTAGAAATGGAGCTAGTGTTAGTTCTTCTGGGAGTACATCTAGGTGTCAATTATGCCAAGCTGATGACCACACTACAGTGGCCTATCGAAAGCACAATGATATGTGGCCCAAATGCGACAAATGTGGTGGAGGACATAGGGTTGAAAATTGTGGCATAAGGTGTTCATTTTGCAATGGCTTAGGACACTCAAAGGATCGCTATTGGAAGAAGAAAGACACTAAACCTTCTAAGTCCATTGCCAACTACCTTGAGGTGTCGGTCAATGATGAAGAAGCCACATTGACAGAACTGAACAAAATTTGTGGTGTTAATCACCATTTGTCATTTGGAAACAAGATTCCCAAGAGAAGGCTTCTAATGCAAGCTAATGAAGTAAATGGGGTTGTCAAACAAGCTAAAGGCACTAACACAAGAGTCAGAACCAAGGAAGCAGTGCCAATTACGAAGCCAGATCAAAAATTCTTTTACATTTCATGAAGGGCCAGATTTCTCTAACCCCCATGGAGACAATCATGAGGGTCCCTAGAGAATTGAAATATCTTGAAGGACTAGTTAAACTGACCAGAAGAAAGAAAGATGAAAAGAATGGTAGGAATCATGTTGCAACTATCAACAAAACCCTTATTGTCAAAAGGATTTCTGTGAACAAAACTTATCGAGGGAAAACCATGCACTTGCTCGTAGAAATCAACAATGGGGTGATTGAGGGACTGGTGGATATTGGTGTGTCTATGTCAGTGATGCAGTTAGTATAGTAGGAAAGCTTGGGATCATGCATTTGGTTTTGGGAGATGAAACATACAAGACAACATCTGGAACTATTACCATTGTTTTGGGGAGGCTAGATGACACACCTGTGCATGTCGGCAATGTGGTTTGTAATATAGTGTTTTTGGTGGTGGATACAGATACATGTGACCTCTTGCTAAGTTTAAACTTCTTCATGAAGATTGGGGTAGTGGTCAATGTAGAAAAAGGCACCATACAGGTTAGGCATGGACCTAGGGCTGATGTGGAAATGCTACCTTTGAATGTTGTGAACATTATACAATATGGAGAGACACAACCTACCTCTTCAATGGAGCATATTAAGAGTCTTAACAAGATGTTTCAACAATTCCAAATGTAGGATTTGCTTAAAAAAGGCTTGTCTTGGAAAGGCAGATGCTCTTTAAGCCTAAACCACCCTAATGATGAACGTTCATTTGATGACAACATAATTGAATTTGGGAGTGAGACTGATGAGGAAGATGCTCAATTAAACTTGACCATGCAGGAAAATGACATGGCATTTGAAGATGACATGAAGGACTAAGGGCTGAACCATCTTCTTCAATAGGAGTCTGCCAATCAAATTGTGAATTTAATACTACAAGATCAGCACTACAGACTATTAGAGGAGTATATAACAAAAGGGGATGATTATGTTGATTGGCTTCAGTGGGTAGTTGTTGAAGAATAAAAAAATCTCAAGGGATGTTCTGTTAATGTGTCTGTGTTTAATCTAGTGCATCTGGATCATGAAAACATGCAATGGGGTGTTCCATTTAGAGATGAAAGGTGGGATGAAATATGAAGCAGGATAAAGTTTGACTAGGACCTTGGTGAAAACCAAGCTGAAGGACTATGGACTATGTTGGAGGACTTCAAGGATGTCTTTGTTTGGCACTAAGGGGAGTTGGGGTGCTGCACAATAAGGGAACATGCAATTGACACACAAGGCTTTCCCCCATGTCGCACCACATCTAGGAGGTTGTCTTATTGGGAAGAAGTTGAAGTGAATAAACAAATTTAGGCATTGATCAAACTTGGTAAGACGAAAAATAGTGATTCTGAATATGCTTGCAAGGTCAGTCTACCTATTAAGAGGGATGGCAATAGGTGGTTTTGTGGTGACTACAGATCATTGAACATGTAGACCAAAAGGGATTCATTTACAATGTCTTTGATCAACAATGTTTTCTCTCTAATGGGAAATAGTCAATGGTTTAGTGCATTAGATTTATAATCTGGCTTTTGGTAGATTCGAATGTTGCTAGATGACATCAAAAAGACAACTATAATCACAAAGTCTGGTCTTTATGACTATAATGTGATGTTGTTCGAACTAAAGAAAGTAACATGGACATTCTCCAGAACCATGGTAGAAATGTTTAAGGATTAGACAAACCAATTCTTGAAGGTCTTTATTGATGATGTCAATATAACAGCTAAACATGGGAATAACACCTTACACATTTGAAGGCTATTCTTACACGATTGTGGGAGGTAAATTTGAAGTTAAACCTTGGGAAATGTCCTTTTGGTGCACAACATATTATACATGTTGTGACCAGACAGGGTTCATATCCTAATCCAAAAAAGGTACAAGCTATTAAAGATTTTCTAATACCCAAGACTATAACTATTGTGCAGGCCTTTTAAGGTTTGATAGGGTATTACAAGAATTTTGTATGTGGATATGCCAAAATTGTTGTGCCATTTTTTTATTTGACCAAGAAGGATCAAAATTTCCTTTGGACCCCTACTTGTCAAGAAGCTTTTAACACACACAAGCTAAGGTTGATTGAAGCACCCATCCTTGTAAGACCTGACTTTGAGAGGCTCTTCATACTTGATGTAGATTGGTCTATAAAAGGGGTAAGGTCGGTCTTATCCTAGAAGTAAGATAAACATGAATGTGTTATTGCATATCCAAGTAAGGGTCTCACACCTTCACAAAGGAAGTTCCATCCTATGGAATGTGAATGTTATGCTCTAATATGGGGGATGATGCATTTTTGGCAATATTTATATCAGGCCTCCCTTGTTGTCAAGATTGACCACAAGCCATTAGAATGGCTTGCAATAGTATTTGATCCATTTTGTAGGAGAGGTAGGTGGATATCCATGCTCCAAAACTTCAATTTCAAAATTGTCCATAGGGTATGAGCTAGGCATGCAAATGCTGATGCTTTGAGCCACAATCCAGTTGGTTCACATGATGAAAATGAAGATTTTGGGGTGGAGATACAAGATGAGAAGAAAAATGTTAATGTGGCACAAGTCTGGAAATCCACCACCTTGAGTCCACATATCTTTACTATCTCCCAGGATGTTGATGTTGAACTGATGCAGAGGGGAGAATAGGAAGAAATTAATCAATTTGGGGAACTTGCAGAAGAGAATTTTGATATCTTAGTTGAGGTACTTGTTCCAAAAAGGAAGGCGAGTAGGATTTCAGCACTAGACACTAACTATTGAGGATTGATTTGCGAGGCCGAAAAGATGGTGGATGCAAAAATAAACCCCATTGATGTGAGTAGCAATGAAGAGGACATTGAAATTAAAAAAACGAGAAGATAGATGGACATTTGAAAGGATGAAACTTGCATGATCCTATTATTTGGAGGGCACTTTGGACCAAGTGTTGGATGATGCTATTGATGTTGACTGAGCCAAAAGAGAATTGTTGAATTACCATTGGATAGAAGATACATTATTCTTCAAGAATTTAGTGGTGCCAAAGTTTGAGGAAAGAAAGGCATTGGTCAGAGACATTCATGAGGAAATTGGGCAGTTCAGTGAAAAAAGAACCTTGGCTGAGCTTAAAAAGAAATTTTTCTAACATGACAGAATTGAAACTGTTAGAACGGTGGTGAGACAATGCCAATGCTGTCAACTTGCCAAAAGTTTAGAAAGTATTAGATTAGGAGTTGAGGAGATGAAGAGCATTCTTGTCTATGACCTATTCTACGGGATGGCATTGGATAGTGCTGGCCCTTTGCTGAAACTAAAAATGGAAATAAGTATGCTCTAGTTGCCATTGACCACTACTTGAAGTGGTATGAAGCAAGGCCTATCAGGGATCATGATGTTGCTATTGCCACTAGATTCTTGGAAAAGGAAATCATATGCAAATTTAGTGTGCCCAAATTCATTTTCATTGATAATGGAGGTGAATGGATGGCTGAATTTGACCTGATGTGTAAGAAATATGGGATTACTCATCAATTCACAACTCCACAATAGCCTCAATGTAATGGAATGGTGGAGAGGATGATTAAAACCTTGAAAAATGGATTATCTATTGTGTCATCTACTAATTTGGATAACTGGGATTGCCAGTTACCCCATATTTTGTTTAGTTATATAAGTGGTGTTCAAGCTAGCACCAAATTTTCTCTTTTCATGGTGCTGACTAGAAGGACCCCAAGGCTCACATGTGACAATGGCCTTGCTGCATTCAAAAATGTGGAAGAGGAAAAACTCAGCTTAAAGGAGATGACGCAGCTAATGGTGGAAAAGTTCAAACTCATTTCCAATATGCATTCATTTGTGCTAAAGAATGTGGACCAAGCACAGAAGAGGCAACGCAAAAGCTATGTTACGTGAAAAGGCAAACAAGAATTTGTAGGATTTGAGGAAGGAAAAACCATGGTCAAGATGAAAAAGCCAAGAAAAAGGAGGGCATTACTTACTAATTGGGAAGGTCCATATGCCTTTATGAAATACAAGGACAAGAAGGGCTACAGAAACTTTGATGATGGCAACCAAATCTACATCATAAATGGGATTGATGGCAAGCAATGGGAATGTGTTAGGCACGATTTGCAAGTGTTTAACTAAGTTTGATCATTTTGAAATCTATGTGAATACAATTAAATCAGAGGAGGTGTCACATGTGTAACATATTTCTAACTTTAGGGTTTGGATGTGAATAAGAAGTTTTAGGGTTTCAAGGAAGAACGTCTTCTCCTATTTATGGTTAGGGGTGTTTATGCATGACGACAATGGAGACAAAGAAAAGGAATGATGGAAATGTGGTGGTGTTTTTGGTTTTTATGTTTTTATGTCGTTTTCTTTTATTTGGGATGAGTGAGCTAGAGTGGATACTATTGGATAGTATTTGAATGTGAAGCATAGGAGCTGCCAAACGATGGGGAGTTGGCGAAAATCTCATTGTGGATCAAAAGAAAGAAAAACAACAAAGCAGATAAGTGGGAAGGGGATGGATTTTGTTTGGCAAAGGTTTTTAAAGAAGGAAGGCTAGATTTTTGAACTTGAACAAAAATACATGGTGATCCGCTACGCAATGTATTTCGAGAGGCAGAAATTTAGTCTAAAAGCTGGGTTTGAAGGTTGATGATGAGGGGGATGTTGAGGATTTTAGGGGTTTCAAAAACGGATTGGGATCTTCTCAATGTGTGTGTGTCGAGTTGATTTGTGTGTAAGTCTTGTTGATCTGCATATCATGAGAAAACACATTAATTTTTGGGAACTTAAAAGAATAATCACAGTTCGTTGAATATTACAAGGTGGATCATGTAAAGGGGGGCTTTGGTTCTTTGTAAAACTTGTGAAATAATCAATGGGGAGTTGAAGTATGTTGTTTTCTTTCTTTTATGTGTTCTCAATTTGAGGGGTGGTATCATGAGTACTGGTGTATGCAATCTATTTGGACTCAAGGTCTCTGTCACAAAGTGTAATTTGGGACTTGGGTTCTTGTGAAAGTTTAATGTTGTTATGGGTTTATGTGGTTTAAAAAAAATTTGAGAAGAGAAGGAGGGCCAATGGGTTCAAGAGAGAAAGATCATAGAGAATTGACCCCTTAAAGACCTTAAGCCTTTCTTTGTTGGTGAAGGTAGGAATTTAGATGGCCACAAGTTCAAGCTTGTGGGTAATTCTGAGAGTAATTATACCATTCAGTATATGTGTTCCTTGTTTTGATTACTGTGTGCCCTAGTTTTTTGTCATGTTTTTCTTTTCATAGAATCACATGGGTTCAATTGAATTAAAGAAACCCAAACAATCATAATCAATGGTTCCTTGTATGATAAAAAACTAGACAATATTGGAAAAAAACTAATGTTGAGTGGGGATATTGATTTATATATATCATCCAAGTAAAGGTAAGTATAATTTCTTGATAGAAGAATCAATTGAGTAAAGGCATATGGGCTTTAAAAGAATTCCAAATGGGATAAAGGAAAAGGTATATAAGCTTTGCAAAATTGTCAATCCTATAAGGGTAAAGGTAAATGATGAAGATTTATTTGTGGGGTAACAATAATGATAAATATGTTGTCATTTACCCTGGGCATTCCATGTGGGTAAAAGGTCAATGAAAACATTTACACAAGAAACAAGTATGGCACATTTTGAAACAATTTCCTTGGCTTTGGCATTGCAAACAAGAATACATGAAATTTGAAGCATTCTATCAGAAAAATAAACCAAAAATAGAATTAAACCAATGAATAGCCTTACCAATATATTCAAAACATTATTATAATGACAAATGAAAGTAAAACATGGTAACAATTTTGTCCATGTCAATTAATATAATGAACATAAATAAGATGTAAAAATAATATATATTATATAGCTACTGCAAATCCATCGTAACCATATGATTTTCACATATACCCTTGTTTTCTTGTTCCAAATTTTTTTTTGCCCTATATAAGGGAAAACCTAATATATATTATCCAAGTATAGTAAAGACAAAAGGAAAGTTTGAAATATTTAATCGCCAATAATAGTAATTTAAAGGATAACAAAACATTTGTATTAATTATGTAGGGTATGCATTTGCCTTGTTATATACATGTGGGTCCATTAAGATAAAAGACTTATCCATCCAACATAGTGTATAGGCAAGTATCCACTTTGGTAGGTAAAAATGGCCTGTTTCAATTCTAATTAATAAAAATAGATACATGAACTAATTTTCAGAAATGGAATAAAAAATTATTTGTTTGAAGAACGAGATTTGGTATTGGATTCCTGGTTGTGTTTTTACTATGGAACTAGAAGGGGAACCATAATCATATAATATTTATTAAATAACAAGGATCGTAACCAACAATTAGCCAGTGGTTAATTGACATTTAACTGTTAATTTTGGTCCCTATTACATAGAACCAAATCCAAATGGGGACTGATTTTCAAAATCAAAACTAAAACCAAAAACATTATTTATTTGAAGAATTAGACCCAGACATGGTGTGACCAAAAAGGTGGCAACTTAAACCTCAATCATTCCATTCAAGTAGCAGTCATTTTCCATAACAAATCCATGATCTATATACACAACAACAACATTTTTGGCTCTTCAATATTACCATCCAAACTTCCCAAACCATCATAATTATTGTCGATCCTCTCTGCTAGTTGTTTATGAATTCTATTCACCTTCTTAACCTATCTTCCAACTAATGAAGTTTAATAGAGCTTGTTGGATTAGATATCTTTGGACTTTCTGGATTGGCCATCTTGGTCTTACATGGCATCAAATCTTCGGCCACAAACCCACAAATGCACTCCCAACAATTCATTCAAAATTTAAATAGAGAAGATACAGTATTCTCAACCATTTGACTTCCTTAAAGTTCTCAAGATAAGGGTTTCAAATTTTTTGAACACCCAAACTACATCTCTCACATATACTCTCCCCACATCAATGATGCACTCATGCATTGAAGAGAATAAAATATCAGCCCCTAACAACACATATCTTTCTTGAAATGATGTAGACACCAACTTCCCTTGAATTCCCAAGACAAGGATCTCAAATTTTATGAGCAACACCCCTATTGAATTCCCACGAATTGATGTCTTTTCAGATTTGCCAGCATTGTCCCTTATAAAGTTTCATCAATTCCAACAGCTCTACTTACTTGTTTATTCATGACATTTTATCATGCTTTAAACACCCAAACTATGGTGTATAACAAAAGAACACTTAGAATCGAAATAGTTGCTAAAACTAAAAATGCTAAAGGCATTCTTCCCATCAACATCTCCTTCATGAGCCTTCTGGGTTTTTATTCCTAATTGTTTTCCATTATTCTCATCACACACAATTTACTCAAAACAAGAGGAAAAGAGAGTTTAGTTTCCAAAATCCCTTCCTCATTTATCTTGGCATCCCCCATCTTCTCCATAAGCCCATCCTCCTCAACCTTTGTAAAGCCCACCATTTCCAAAAACCATTGAAGAATAACAAACAAAAATCATCACACCTGTTGCTCATGCCTTTCGCAAAACAAACACACACCACAAAACCCTTGAAAGAAATAACCTACAATAGACAATACAAGCACTCCTTATGCACACAACTAGAAATGATCCTATCAACTAACCCATATCCTATCATTTTTTGCACTTGACGGCCTAATCTGCCAATTCATTATATCTTCATCCCACAATGGATTCTTGATGCTATTTATGTATGGAACTTAAATTTAATTTAACACAATTGCAAATCCAAGATTCTGTGTAACAGTATAGAACTATTCACCCCTGGAAAAAACCTTCCTAGGGGACATCCTCGAGAACCAACACTGTTGTCCATGGAGTTCAAAAGTTTTTTGGCACTTCAGAAACAAATACCCAATTGGGTCTTTGAGCAATTATGAACTAATTTGGGTTGTAGTAGATTGGCCAAACTAAAGCAACAACTATATTGATACTTTCATTTTTTTTTAGTGAGGCCTCTTGTGATGCAAAGCTAGTGTCACACATTCTTTGTGAATATGTGGATGTTGATGAAAGGAAAGAAACAACCCTAGTTCATGATGGTAGAAGATGCCAAGATACATGACAATTGTTCATCATGAATTTTTGAAGGCATCGAAAGTTTGATGTATGTTGTTTGTTTCTATGTTTTGGTGTGTTTTGTTTATTTGTAGATTTATGGTGTTTGAAGTTTGCAATTCCATGGAAATGAGCTTCTAAGTTGGTTTTGGTGATGGAGCAGGTTTGTTGTTATAATTAGGTTGGCTCTTGAATGAGGAATGCGGATCACATAGCTAAAGAGTAGTTGGTATTGGAAATTGGATGGAGGTGAGTGAGAGCTAATAATGGACTATAAACATGGGAGTTTAGGTCTTTAGAAGGAAGCTAAGTGTTCATTTTCAGTTGTTGTTAGAAAACAAAAATTTGTGTGATAGAATGTATTTGTGAAAACAGAAAGGAAGAATGCCTCTTTGTTAGTATCTTTTTCTAGCCTAAAGCAAATGCTTTCTACTACATTGTAGTCTTTAGGAAAAGAGAAGATTAAGTAACGTTAGATGTAAGGACTAATTTAGGGAGATGATGATAGTGTCTAAAGGTTTTAGAGCGATCCATGCGGTTTGTTTGTGGATTTGTGTGTTGTTGGGAATTTTAAAGGAACCAATCAATTTGGCTAAGTTTGGGAGAAAAAATATTTACTGACTTGTGGGAGCTCTTGAGATAAATGGATTTTAGGTTTGTTATGGGCACCATGGGAAAAGTTAGGTTTCTAAAATCCAATTTGTCTCTTTGTCTAACTCCTTTTTTGAGTGATTCTAGTGGAAAGGGCATGGGTGCATGAAATCAATGTTCATTTATAAATAACCATAGGACAAGTGGGCTTTTGAAAGGAAGCCAGGAAAGTTATGATCCCCTGTAAGTCTTTTATTTATATTTTGAACATAGTTTAGAAGAGGAGCAAGACCTTGTTTGTAACTGTTGTGATACAGAGTTAATTACATCCACATCAACAAGTCTAATGTTGGTATTATGAACCAAATGCAAGGGGTTTCTGCTTTAGGTTATCCCATCCTCTTTTGGTATCAAAACGTTTTGATCCTCAAGACATTATAGTAGTTATAGATTATGTATTTGTTAAGTATTGATGTCTCCAAAAAACTAACATGTTAGGATCTAATGATGAACAAGTGGTTACAGAAACGCAAGAAATTCATGAAGAATGTATAATAGCTAAGTTTGATTTCCCTACAAAACTAGGAGCACCATAGATAGGAACTTTGATTTTGTGTCAATTAGGGTTTGGTATTGTTACAATCATAGGTATAAGCCCTGATGAAACACAAATTGGTGACATTGTTGTAGAATTAATGCATAACAATTTTTGCAATAGCACATAGGTTTGGGCTAAAATGCAGTATGGAGCAAGGGGATGGGCATCAATTGCAAGGTTCCAAGAGCAGTACTAGTTGACCTCCTATCTTGCATAGAACGTTGACTTATAGGTCAAAAAACAAAGGCAAGTATCACGAATTGGTGATATTTGGATTCATAATTGTTTCCATGATTCATCGAATAATTTCAATAGATTTTATATTCTAAGTGTTGAAGATTTGTTTCATATTAGTGATTGGATCAGGAGGGTGGAAAACTTTGGACAGAATTCCTGTTTAATTAGTTGGAGAGTTTGTCATAATGATAAGCTTGAATTGTAATGGCGAATGGATTCCACATATGAACAAAACTTCACTCTATTACCATTTGACGTTGTCATATTAAACCTTATACAAGGAAATCAGCTAGATTTCTTTACATAGTAAAATAGTGTTTGCTTTCTATGAGAAGAATAGAACAAAAGGTTGATAGAAAAAGATCCATGTGTCATGAGTCAGAGGATACAATCTAGAATATCTATTTTTGATGAATGTAACTTTCCAAGGGAGCCAATGATTGGTGTTGTTATTCTAAGGGTTACGAGGTGTAGAAATATAAAAATCATTGGTTTTGATCCAATAGTTGTTGAAGTTGGAAGTATAGTTGTAAGCTATATGCGGCATTCCAAATTCCAAACTCAGGTAGCAATGTGGTTGAAGACAAGGACAAGCTTTGGTGGACAACATTGGAACCTCGTTTAGCACAATGAAACAAGGTTCTTCTTTGTTAGCCCTTGGTCCTTTGAGTCGGCTTGAGAGTCAAAGATTAGAAAAGGATAAAATCAATTAAGTTCTACGAACTAGAAACATTTGTGTATCATCAGACATCATAGTTTTAGGATGTCGTGTTCAATTCTACAAACCAAAAGTAGATGCACATGTCAAGATTTGGAATTGCATTATGAAAATTGTGTACACAAGTCAAACTGCACATCTATTGTGTTGGGTTTATTTTAAAGACTTTTATTGAAAAATGTGTTGGAGGTATGTCGAGAGGAGTGACATCAACTATAATATCAAAATTGATAACAATAGAAGAATGGTAGTAAATTCTGAGAAGGAAGAAGACATTTCAGTTATTGAAGATTTGAAAAAAATTCCTTGAGAACTAAATAATGGTGAATCATGATTAGTCCACAAGGAATGGACGAACTATTTTGGGGACAAGATCATGAAGATGTCAATGATTGGGTTAAACAATTGACTAGGGCAGTAGAGGTCAAAGACTTGAATGCTAATAAACTATTTAAGATTACTAAATTGAATTTGAGAGGTAAAGCCAAAGAGTGTTTCAAGAAGTTGAATCTTGCTCCAATGGATTAGATAGAAATGCACATTTGGATAGTGCAAAAGTATGGCAATATAGATGCTAGGTGAGAGCATGGTTCGATGTTTCAAAAGTGGCATTTGAGAGTCCATAATCTAACATTAATGATTTTTTTACAATTTTAACAATTATCAAACCATAAATCCTATAATTATCCCCTATGTTTTTAGTCATAAATATTAATAAACCAACTTATGAATATCCCTAAACATGTGATTGATCAAAAAATTCATGCAATATATCAAAAAAATTAATGTGAAATGGACTCTCAAGAATAAAACTTATTACAATAATGTCATTTAAATTTTAAGGAAACTAAAGATATACATATTAAGAAAGTTTCAATGCAGTTCATTAATCAATTCTTCATTTGATGATGTTTTTATTTTTATTTTTTATTTTGACAATACTTTGACATATTTTTTGAATGCACATTTTTCATTTTCTTTTTGTGACAAACATAGTGTTGTCATTTCAAAAGCCCATAATGAGTCCATAATCTTCTTAGAATAACATGAATAATTAAAAATTTGATAATGTTAATTTTTAATATGGATTTAAAGTTTACATTTGTATGTAATCCAAATAATTACAAGTGTGACAGTCCAAATAATCCCCCTATTCATAGTTTCACCTTGCTGATGACATTCAAATCAAACTAAATGCCATTAAGTAAGAACTGAATGAAAAGGTGCAAAAATATTATTAAAGGTTGGATAAGTTTTTTCAAAGAGGAAAAATTCAGGATGTAGGACAGTGTCGTAGATTCTTGGCCATGCTAAGGCTAAAAGTTAAGAAGCTATGTGTGGCTAAGACTTACATTGACATTGAAAAGGTAATTGTTGTAACTACCAATATTAGTGGATAGGTGTTAGGACAACTTGGGGAGACTCCATATGAACCCATGAAGGAAAGACAAGATGAGATGGCATCTGGAAAATCCACCACAAATCGACAATTGAATGAAATTTTCATCAATTTCTTTAGGAAAGGAATTGATGGCAAAGTTGGACCCAATGCAACATTTCTTACCAATAGCAATTGTTGCCAATTATGCAACTCAAAAGAACATGTGGCCCTGACATGCCCTAAACTAATTAACACAAGGCCAAAATGTGCCAAGTGTGGCGATGGGCACAAGATTGATAATTGTGGTTTGAAATGTTCTTTTTGTTTTGGTTTAGGTCATACAAAAGATTGACGCTAGAAGAAGACCGCAAAAGGACCTTCTGCCACCACAAATTTTCTTGAAGTTTTAGTCAATGATGAAGATGTAGCTCTATCAAAACTAAACCAAATCTAGTGGAAATGACCAACATGTGTTTTTTAGAGTTAGAATGCCAAAAATGCGATTGCTTATGCCTACCAATCTTGCAGAAGACGAAGAAGAGGGGATTACAAGTGAAGAAGATAGGGAGCCAATTACGCAAGCATAGGCAATAGTAAAATTAAAGATATTACCAGGCTTCACATAGGGAAGATTTATTTGATTCCTATGGAAACTATCATGATCATTCCGAGAAAACTATAATATCTAAAAGGCTTGGTTAAATTGGTGAGAAGGAGGAAGGATGTTGAAGTACACAAAAACGAAATAGCTATTGTTCATCCAACTCATGCCATAAGGAGAATTAGTCTCAACAAGACACATTGCAGCAAAACATTACATTTGGCGGTAAAAATCAATCAAACATCGATTGAAGGTCTAGTGGATACAAGAACATCCATTTTAATCATGGTAGCTAGTGTCCTTAGAGAGCTTGGCATAATGCATTTAATGGTTGGACATGAAACCTATAAGATAACAATCTAATATAATGACAAGCACTTGGAAGAATTACAGAATTTCCAATAAAAGTGGGAGGGATTGTATCTTAAATCATTTTCTTAATGGTTGACATAGACAGTTATGACTTGCTCCTTAGATTAGACTTTTTTATGTAAATTGAAACGATCATGGATGTGGAGAAAGGTGTCATACAAATATGCAATGGACTAGGGATGGAAGTGGAAGTGTTGCCACTAAACATGGTGAACATGTTGTAACTATTGGAGAAATCTAAAGAAGAAAAGAACAAGATACAAAAAAAGTTGTTTAGTGTAGAAATGTAACATATTCAATTGAATGCCTTATCATATTTGATTTGATCATTAGCTCCTAATGGTTTAAATGATGCATCCTCCTTTGATGAAAAAGTGATGGAATATTAGGAAAAGGTAGAAGATGACCCACAACAAGTCTTGCTAAATTTAGAAAACTAGATTGATGAACTAAAGGATCATGGAATGGATCTACTAGTTGATGAAAAGGCACCAATGCAAATGCTGAATTTAATTTTGAACACTACTTATGAAAAATTACGTCTGTTGAAACTACACTACCCTGCAACTAAAACTCAAAGAACAACTCATATACAACTATTGTGCAACTATTTTTTGGGTATTACAATTAATGTGCAGTTATTTCTTTAAAAATATGGTGTATTAATAAATAAATTATTAGTTGAGAAAATCAATTAACTATATAATATATAATATTATAATTACAAGTGAATTGAAAATGGGTCTTCTATATGATTATTTATACACATCATACATACATATGTAATCAACCATCTTTGATTTTTTCAAGAGTTGCATTATAATTGTATGTGGTAATTATTTTAAAACTATTGTAAATGTGTCACTAAAGTAACAACTATCTTGCAATTATGTATAATATACATACATGTGATCATGCCACATGTCCACATTTCCACCACCCATTGGGTCCAAACATGATTGGGGTACCCAAAAGGACCGTCTCATTTTATATTCATTTGACCTTCTCATTTAAACATGTTGAAACTTAATGACACATTCACATTGAAAATTTTATTTTATTTATAGATAGATACATTACAAAGGTATTATTCTATGCATAAAATGTCAAATTTGAACAAGTTTAAAGATTCATGTCAAGTCCTTGAAAAAATTCCAAGACTTTGTCACATGAGAAAAAAAAGTTCAAGGACTCATAGAGAATGTCTAAACAACTATTTTTGGCCCAAGATTTTTATCACAAACACCTTATGTGTTAACATGTATAAAATGTATGAATGAGACAATAACCAAATGCCCTATTGCAATGTAAAAGGTTTCAAAAAGTTAATTTTTCGGGAATTTTGGGCCATTGATAGAGCATGGCCAACATTGAATAAATTTTCTTAATTTCACTTTTATAAGTGAAAACAATAGATACTTTAGAAGCCTACATAAAATTTGGAACAAAATTATTTCATTTGACATCAGAAAAAAAGGTGAAATGTAATATAGGTCATGGGGAAAATGAAGAAAAAGGTGAATTTGGGAATCCTAGGAATGAGTCCTTATGTTTCAAAGGGGGTACCCCAATCATGCCTGGAGCCTATTATGGAATACATTTGCAACTAGTTTTTGATTATGATTCGCATTGATATAAGTAATACAACCACTAATGCACCACTACTAAAATATTACTATTCAACTATGTTATGACTATAATACAACTACTTATAACTTAATAAAGATACATATTCATCGGTTATTTATATATTTTCATCATGTGTGTTTCATTTTGAGTGATTTAAAATGTTATGGGAGCGTTATTTCAAGCTTTGGAAATCATTTTTGAAATGTAAAGGAAAAGGAGTAATGAAATAATAACAAGAAAAAAAAACTTTCCAATTAACAAAACACATTTTTTTCCCTTTTTTTCTTTTTGGACCCCTTTTACTTTCAAACTTCATAACTTTCTTATTTTTTATTCATTTTAAATCATTTAAAATGTTATAAGAGTGCCACATGAAGATTTGCAAATCATCTTTGACCTCTAATAGCAATAGAACAACATAAAAAGATTTGTTTAGGTGTTTAGGGACTAGCCTTTGTTACATTTGGTGGTTTGCTTTTTTGAATTTTTGATCCCATCTACTAGGGGGGGCCATAACTTTCTCAATTTTATTCCATTTTGGATCATTTTTAGTGCCCAAAAGCAAAACATAAAATAAATCAATATATATAGATATATATTCCAAAATATAATTAATATACCATGTGGCAAATTTTTATTGTGCCACATGTCACGATTTTGGACCATCATTAACAATCACAATGAATGATGGAGATCAATATTTCAAAATAAAATTTATGTCCAAAAATTTTCATAGTGCCACATGTCAAATTTTAATAGATGGATGACAATCAGTGATGTTAACATGACCTCATGGATGCAATTATAATGGAGTTGCATAGTAGTTGAAAATTTGTTGTTTTGATTGAGTTGTAATGAATTACATTATATACGTGGTGAATTAATTGCAACTCATGCAACTTGTCCATTAACATTCACAACATATAAATATAGTGAGTTGTAAATGTTTTCTACAACTCAAAAATTGAATTGTAAGGCCAATTGTAAAACACCCCTTTTTTTCATAGTGGAAGGAGCAACATCAAAATGTTTTGGAAGGACTATTGAACACAAAAATTAATGATTATGCAAATTGGATTAAATGTGCATATGCGGATGAAAATGTTCAAATGCAACAAAGGTTTGGTGAAAACATTGAACTTAGGGTGCATTTATATCCAATTAAAGGGTATAATCATGGTTGGGGTACAATATTAGGAACCATGAACAAGTCAGGACCCTGTAAGGAAATCAAATTTCTTGTGTAACAAGAAACCAAATATTAGACACTATTTGTTAATATGAAAAAGTTTTCACACATGTCAAATGAAAATGAATTTTGGTAATTATTGGACATGGTTGGATGAAAAATGAACGTTAATGTTATGCATTGTTTTTTGTGCTTTCTTCCTTATGCAACAATTATGACAAAAACTTTCCCTTGCAAAATTTTTTGGACCTTGTTTGTGCATTTTTGAATTTCCCTCCATACAACATATTTGCACAAATGTTTGAAGTTATTTCCCTTGTAGAACGTTCCCACAAAATTACCCTAACAACTCTACCATTACAATGATAAAATCATAAAAATTCCATTTTTGTTGTTAAACATGTTCTATATCTTGCACATGTAGGCTTTAGTGCGCTAGTTAGGCATCTTGTAGGTTGAATCCCGCATGTTTGCACACCACAAAATTGACCAAAAACTCTTTGGTGGGTGGTAGAACTAGTGCTTTCATAATAATTTGTGAGAAGTTCATTGATTTTGTTGTGACTGTAAATTTGGCCCAAGTAATTTACCTTGTAAATCTAACACAATTTTATTTGGGTTTTAATTAGCATGGGTTTAGATAGGAATGGGGGGGGGTGTTCATTTGATGTTGCTTGGTTTGTAGCAAACCAATGCTTACGAAATGCAGACAAATATATGTTTTTAATCACAAGTGCTGATTTTAACATTGAAGATATAAATGAGTTTTTTGGGCCTAGGATGAACAAAAATGGGTGGAAATATGATGATCGCTTTGATCCAAAAATAACAAAGAAAATTGCTAAGATTTATTAGATCAAAAGATTATGTCTTGAATGTTTCTTGTATTTCTTGGATATTAAGTAGTTCAGTAATGATCCTATAGTCCAAAAATATTGAATTCCTAAATGAAATCCTTAGTTCTTGGTCATTTTACTTTTGTAGGAATGACTAAGAACAAATGTAATCCTAAATTCTTGGTCATTATACTTTTGTAAGAATGACCAAGACCAAGTGAAATCATGAGTTCCTAACAATGCATTGGAGTCCTATGGGTGTAATCACAATAACACGTACCATAGCAAGTGTAACACTTGTTTGGTAGTAGTAAAATGACTTGTAAATGGATTTGAATTTTTTTGAAATCATATTTTTTGCCAAATTTTTAACATAAACTTTAATATAAGTATGAAGGAAATTTTAAAATTTTAAGATTTTTTCAAAGATTTTTTCAAGAATATTCTAAAAATATTCTAGGAATATTTCCCAAAAATCAGTCACAAAAGTAGTCAAAAAGCAAGCAAGTGTGGTTCATGTTATCTTGTTTGCACCCCTATACATAAAAAATAAGACTTGGGAAGTAATGAAAGGCCCTCACCACAAGATGTAGGGTCCCATGAACCTACTTAGATTAATGGGTCAAAAATTTAAACAAAGTAAAAAATAATGGACAAGCTAACAATCTTGAATATTGTTCTTGGTCCAAGGTCATAAGTCCTACAAGGAGTCCTTTAACATATTTTTAATTAGTTAATTATTGTTATATTCCTTGATAGTCTTACACAAAATATGAAATAGTCCTAAACATGAATTAAATACTACATGCACCTCAAACCATGGACATAATGTAAAGATGAAAATACTAGTACTGACATCAATTCAAGGATACACTTCAATTCCTTCAATTTCCTAGATTTAAAGTTCACTTAACCTTGAACACTTCAAGCTAAAAGAATAGCATTCCTTGAAGGATTCAAGATTAACAGAACTAGAGTGCTCATCTAGAAGTGAAAGCCTGGTTTTTAATTTGAATTACAAGAAGAATGTGAATTACAAATATGAAGTAAAATTGAAATAAACAAAAATGATTCAAAACAAAACTTGGGTTAAGGAGACAAAAATACTTGGCTTTCTTGTAAGAAATGAGTAGCATGCTTCCCAATTATTTGTGGAAATCAAATGGCAAACAACATCCTTCACATTAGGGCTCACCTTAGTCTCTTCCATCCACCACTTTATAACAATTTGCTTGACAATTTCATTAATGGCATCACTTCGTTGTTTCCTATCAAACTTGACCCATTTCACCCCTTCCATTTCATTGTCCAAGACCCACCTACATTCCATAGCTTGTTCAACAAACCTAAAATTCAACCCTACACAAATTTATGGTTGTTTGTTTGCTTGAATTGCTTTGTGTAAAAACAACTATTGTTGCAACAATGTGGCAAACATGGTAATGGTCTTTTCCCTTCCCATATTTCAAATCCTTCCATGTCATCTCAAGATTCTCACAAATGGCCTCACACTACTGTAATTTCTTCTTGTTCATTACAAGACCAAGCATTGTTTATTGTAAAAAATGTTGTTTAAGGCATTTTCCAATAACCTTCCTTTTGTAATTGATCCCCTCATGGCAAGTGAACTTGTGAAGGGTCAATGTAACCTTTTGAGCATATGTAGCAATCGTTCAATTGGTGGTGGATGCATTGCCTTCAATAACAACAATAAAATCTTCCCTCACCTTGGCTTCTTCAATGGCCCTTTGCAAAGCTTTGCTTTTTTGTGTTTTGGCATTTGATTTCAACCTATGGGTGACCTCCACAACAAGTTGATGTTTGGTTGATTGCCTTGCAACCTTTCTTGAACGCATGTTCACCATGTGGGGGTGAACTATCAATTCACAAGTAATAAATATTTTAAAATGTTTTTAAAAAATGCATGCCAAGTTTTTCTTAGATTTCTAACTTCCCCACCTTCATGACACATGTAGATAATGCATAGAAAAAAAGGTCATGAATATGTTGAAAAGACAAGTTGTTGGGCAAAAACCCTAGATTTCTTACAAAGTTTGGAAATTATAAGAAACTTAAAGCTTGAGTGTTGGTCCTTACATTTATATAACTTGTCAACTTCTTCAATAAAACTATGGAAGTTTCCAAGCTTTGTCACAACAATGGAAAAATATATTTGAACAATGGTAATGTAACATGGACATTGATTAGAGCAAACAAGAAAACAAGTGATAAGATTGCTAAACCCTAACTTGTGATAAAGAAGACAGAAAAAATGGATGGGATCACAAATGGGATCACTTTGTTTGGCAAATGAATTGGATGAATAATAGAGATGATGGTGGAAATTGAGTCAATCAAACGGTTGAAAGATTCTGACACTTTTAAAATTCCCCCAAAAAAGTTACGCTTCAAGAATGGCCAGGACATAGGTTTAATCCTAATTTTTTCAAGAAAACTTGTCCCACACACAACTTGTTCCAACACCATGTAAATTGATTTTAAATTGTCATGTTTTATTATAAGCATGTACTATCCTTAGGTGTGAGCCCCTTGAAAGAAAATAATGCTTAAAATAATAGAAAAATGTGTCCTTTCCTAGGCAACCTAATGACCTAATTTTTAAAGATCTTATTTTGTTCCTTGTGGATAGACTATTTGTCCAAAATGATTAATCTTTATCCCAATAGATGCAACATCCATTAATTATTATAGACATAAAGATCAAGCAATTTGCAAAAAAATGCAAATTCCTTTTGATTCTTTTCTACCAAATTGTTTAGTGGGACAAGGTTCTTGAAAAATGTTTCAAGACAATTAAGGACATTTTAAAATCATCCAAATCACAAATGAACATGAACATTTTGATCACAAAATAGGTGAATATTTAATGGGAAGAAAAATCAATGAAATAAATAAATTGGTAAACATAACGATCATTCAAAATGGTGTCCTGAAAATGAATTTTGGGTGAAACATTTTTGTTGTGTACCCCAACTATCATTGGACCCCCAAATGATTAATGATAAAGTAGAAGAAGGTGTAGGTGGGCTCAGATTAAGTCTAAGATAAAACTAAATGAATTTTTGGATGAAGAACAAAGGAAATAGTTATGGGAGTTGTTGGAGGAATTCCAAGGAGTTTTTGCATGGCACAAAAAGGAGTTGGGACAATGTTTTGTGGTAGAACATTTCATTGATATGCAAGGATTCCTTCCTTGCCACATGATTCCCAGACAATTGTCTTATTGGGAGGAGACTGAAGTAATTCGATAAATACAGGATTAGTGGATCACTTGGGGAAGATGCGCAAGAGTGCATTTGAATATGCATGTAGAGTGACCTTGCCAATTAAGAAAGATGGTAGTCAAAGATTTTGTGGGGATTATCGTCCTCAAATTTTCAGATGAAACAAGATTCTTTCCCCATGCTTCTAATTGAAGATGTTTTAAGTCAATTAAAGAGTTCTTAGTGGTTCTTAGCATTGGACTTGCAGTCATGTTTTTGGTAGATACCAATGGCACTTGATGATGTGAAGAAAATAGTTATGATCACTAAATCAAGATTGTTTGAATGGAATGTGATGTTGTTCAACCTAAAGAATGCCACTAGCACATTTTTACAAATTATGGCTAACATTTTCAAAGATTAGACTAGTCAATCCTTGAAGGTATTTGTTAATGATGTCAACATACATCCAAATAGAAAAAAAAATAATTATTTTTCTTTATATTATGGTGGCTTGGAGTATATTTGCATGAAAAAAATACATGTCATGGTGTACTAAAAAATGCAAATATACTCCAAAAATGATTGAAATGATTTTTAACTTTCATGAAATTTATAATAGTTATTCCACATGTCATTTCACATAATTCAAACCATTTGAAAATTTTGATAATTTTCATGTCATAAATGGGTTTTTTTTTTTACAATGTTGGTCATAAGTCTGTAATAAAATTGACATTTTCACAAACAATCATTTGCAAATGGACTTTGACAAGTGTTTTGAGGTGTGCTTATTTTAAAATATTTATAATGAAATTAAATACTAGGGCAGTTTGAAATGACAAAACAAACTTTGTTATATTATGTATATAGAAATATACTCATGGCTCCTTACCTTTACATTACTTAGATTTATTTCATTTTTTCAAATAATATTAGAATATAATACAAAATTATTTTTATGAAAATAAAAAAGAAAAAACCAAAACACCGAAACTTAAACTCAAAGTTGAATAGATTACATTTTGTGGAATTCATATAAAAATACCTTTAATAACAAATGGAAAAATGCTCCAAAGGGGGTCACCATAGTGTGCTTTCACCCCACGGGTCTATCTTTAATACAATGTTACTTCCACCCTACGGAAGGAAAGTGTTATGCTTTAATATGGGGCATAATGTACTTTAAATAGTATCTTCATTAGACCCATTTTGTTATGAATAGATCACAAACCATTGGAGTGGTCTTGGCCATTATCTTAGATGCGTATGGGAGAAGAGGACATAGGATTAGTCTGCTACATGATTTCCAATTCAATGTCATCCACCGTGTAGGCAGTAGACATCTGAATGTTGATGCATTTAACAATAATTTAGTAAATATATTAGAAGAGGATGATGACTTTGGATGTGATGTGACGGAATTTTACGACAAGTCATTGCCCATGGGTGACCAATCCACCAATGATACTATTATTAATCTATTCATTTTGCAGTTCATGGACTAGGAAATAGTTGAGTCTGAAAAACATCAAATGGAGGTTCAAATTGAAAAGTAGAACATGGACTCTACGTTAGAGTAGGAGACACATCAAATGACTCCTAAAGACTACTAAAGAATGGTCATCAAGGGTCAGACCATCGTAGATAATGCCAAGGATAAATAGAAGAACAAGTATGTTGGAACTATTAGGTTGTGCGAGGAAGAGCAACTAAAGCAAATGGATATATGGGAGGACAAAGTGGCAATGGTGTTGCTTACTAGTGGACATCTGGAAGCTGACACTCATGAAACTTCTAGCATAAAAAGGGCAAAGAAAAGAGTGATGAAGTACCATTGGGCTAAAGACATTTTGTTCTTCTAAAATATAATGGTACATAAACCTGAGTAAATAAGGATTGTGATTGAGAACATCCATGAGGAGATCGGACACTTTGGTGAATTATGGACATTTGTTGACGTAAAAAAATGTGTATGATAGAACAAAATCTGTTAGGGCATTGATCAAAGCTTGTGATAAAATTTGTCAACTTGTCATACAATCCAACAATATGAAATCTAGAATTGAAAAGATGAAACGCATCCCAATCTGTGATTTCTTCTATAATGTTACTTTGAACACTATTGGACCATTACGTGAAAGCATTGATGGAAACAAATGTGCTTGTGGCCATTAACCATTATTCCAAATGGTGTGAAACATGACCTATTAAAGAGCATGATGCTTTCACCGTTACCAAGTTTTTGGAAGATGAAGTCATCTATAAATATGGAATGCTAAAATATATTATGATTGACAATGGTAATGAATGGATGAAGGAGTTTGATGATATGTGTCACAATTATGGCATGACTCCTCAATTCATTGCTCCTACTTGGCGCCAATGCAATGGCATGGTTGAGCATCTCATTAAAACTATGAAGCAAGGGTTGACAGTTATGGCAACTTCAGACATACAATGCTAGGATGTAATGTTACCTCACATCCTATTTGACTACCAATGTGGCATACATGCCAGTACAAAATATTCCCCATTTATGGTGTTCATTGCATGTACAACTAGGTTGACCATTGATAACAATCTCAATGGGTTGTGTGATGTATTTGATGAAGATGCAGGACCGGAAGTTATGGCCAAGAGTAGATGGTTCACAAATGTAATTGATTACTAATGTGCACAAATCACTATTAAAGATTGTTGAATAGGTTCAAAAAAACAAAAAAAGGTCTGTGTTGTTCGCAAAGGACTTCAAACCTTTGATGGTTTTGAAGAAAACAACAAAGTGAAGATGTGTAGATTTGGCAAGAATAAATCTTTGGTTTGCAACTATGAAAGACCATACATTTTTGTGGACTATAAAGATGGGAAGGGTCCATAGATGCAAGATCATTGCAATTGAATATGTGTGGTTGAGGACCTTAATGAGCAACATTGGGAATGTGCCATAAGAGATTTACAATTATTCCACTTTACAAATTGATGATTGATCTATGAGGACATAGATTTTTTTTGGAAGGAGTGATGACACATGTGATGCAAAGCTAATGTCAAACATTTTACATGAGTATGTGGATGTGGATGAAAGGAAAAAATCACCCCTAATTCATGATGGCAAAAAACACTAAGATATGGGACAATTGTTCATCATGAATTTTTTAGGGCGTTGAAAGTCTGATGTCTATTGTTCATTTTTGTGTTTGGGTGTGTTTTGTTTGTTTGCAGGTTTATGGTGTTTGAAGTTTGTAATTCAATGGAAATGAACTTCTAAGTTGGTTTTGGTGATGGAATGGGTTTGTTGTTGCAATTGGGTTGGCTCTTGAATGAGGAATGTGGATCACATAACTCAAGACTAGTTGATGCTAGAGATTGGATGGAAGTGAGTGAGAACTAATAATGGACTATAAACAGGGGAATGTAGGTCTTTAGAAGGAAGTTAAGTGTTCATTTTCAATTACTGTTAGAAAACAAAAGTTTGTGTGATAGAGTGTATTCGTGAAAATAGAAAAGAAGAATGCCTCTTTGGTAGTATCATTTTCTAGCTTGAAGCAAATGCTTTTTGTTATGTTGTAATCTTCAAGAAAAAAGAAGACTAAGTAATGTTAGATGTAGGAATTGATTCAAAGGAGATGATGACAGTGTTTAGAGGTTTCAGAGTGGTCCATGTGATTTGTTTGTGGATTTGTGTGTTGTTGGGAATTTTAAGGGAACCAACCAATTTGGCTAAGTTTGGGAGAGAAAATATTTACTAACAACCAATTTGGTTGAATTTGGCAAAAAAATATTTATTAACTTGTGGGAGCTTCAGAAAGAAAGGGATTTTAAGTTTGTTATGGGTGCCACCAAAAGAATTAAGTTTCTAGAATCTAATTTATCTTTTTATCCAACTCTTTTTCCAAGTGATTCAGGTGGAAAGGGCATGGGTGCATGAAGTCAATGTTTATTTGTAAACAACCACAAGACTAGTGGGCTCTTGAAAGGAAGCTAGGAAAGTTATGATCCCTTGAAATCCTTTGTTTATATTTTGAACATAGTTTAAAAGAGGAACATGACCTTGTTTGTAATTGTTGTGATACAAAATTAATTGCATCCACAACATCAAGTTTGATATCGGTATTATGAACCAAATGCAAGGGTTTCTATTTAGGTTATCCCCTCCTCTTTTGGTGACACTCTAAGTGGTTGCATTCACATTAATCAACCCTTGTCTTGATGGCCCAAGTATATTAGACCTTCATAAGGTCACCCATCCCCATAGTATTCCAATTAAAATGGGCTTAATTTCATAGTTCTTTATGAAATGACCATTTTAATAAAGAATCAACTTTCAAACGCAAAATCACTTTGGATTCAATAACTTTTGTGCAATTGGTCGAAAAATTGTGAAACGACAAATGTGCAAACAGCCTCATCCAAAGCTTTCTAGTGATACCAAAAGCACAATGAGGGCCCCATAATTCGAGAGGTCTTAGGGCATTGTCACATCCAAACAAACAAACATCTATCTTAATATGTAAATTTATTTTGTGAAATGTTAAATTTGGACTCATAGACCCTCATTCAGTCAAGATATTTCTTGAGCTTAGAAGCAACCAAATTTATTTTAGGGTTTTTGGCATGGTACCAAATCGCTGGTTCACCTTGGGTTCTGGACTTATCAAGCATAGCTAGAACGCTTACTTGGCTGCAACCTTTTTTTGGGGCAAAAATCAAAATGAATTATTCAAATCTAAAGTGATTTTTGTGGGGGTTGGAAGTTAGAAAATATTAATAATAATAACTATCAGATTTTTAAATTTGGTATTCAGTATGTAGCAAAAAACATAGAGGTATGATTAAAGCTTTGTACATCATATCTGGTTGATATCGATAAAAATAAGACAAATTGAATATTTGAAATTAGAGAGCCAACGTGAACATGGTTTTTATCCCAACCCAGGGACTTTCAAAATTGAAACTATTTCATAGGTATGGCTAAATCTTCATAGGGACGATCAACAATTTTTTAATATCTTCCTATAGATGATCACCTTGGCTGCATAAAAAAATTCATTAAAATGAACTGGTTGGCTGAGTACCATTTACATCCATGGCAGTGGAATAAATAAAAGAACAATATGATATATATGAGTGGTCTTCCAATGGATGGATACTTTAAGCAAACACAAAAAATATGCATGCCAAGTTGCATTGCATCTTTCTTGTATTAGCCAAGTAACTTGGTGGGCTGCCCCATCATACAGACGGGAACGTATGGATTAACTAAAGGTCTATAGTGCCCGCTGATTCAGCCGGTTTTCAAGTTGTCTTAAATAGCATAGTTGGGTACCACTGCTGATTCTGATATTTCCTACCTACATATGCTGCATACCAACTGACCTGTACAAGTTTACAACTTTGGCCAACCTCACCCTAGCAACTTGGTAGGGGCAGAATGCACTCCCTCTAGGGTACCCTGTGTGGTCTTTGGTACAATAATGAAGTGCGTCCACTTGGTGTGTGTGGCGTTTTAAGTATAAGTTATTAGATTGATCTAACTTATTTTATACTTCCCCACATTTTCTAAATTTTCAGATTCAAAGTACCTACTGCTGGAAATGGTGTAAGGCGTGGTTGACATGTTGGGGCCACAATGTTATAGCCAATGGTGTTACCTGTACCACCTGGTATGTTCTTATTTTTAATCATGCACTTAACACCAGCGTGTTTGACAAGAAAGAAAGCTTTGGCAAAGGTGCCAAATAATGTTTAACAAAATAAAATAAAAAATACTGTGCATGCAATTGCTATTGTGGACACTTTGGGGAATGTGTATGAAAGGCCCCTAGTTGGAAGGTATGAACTATGAACTATGAACTTCGTTCGTTGCCCCTCTCGTACTCCAGAAACTTCAATAACCCATTCAATATCCTGTCACACGGTTTTCTTAAAAACTTCTCCAGAGATGATCTATTCGATACAAAAAGACCATTGGTAAAATCAACACAATCTAGGTGTGGGGGAAATGTTTTGTTTTGCATCTGTTTTCTTTGGGTTTTCTATTATATTTTGTCAGGTCTAGGTTTTTGTACAGCGGAAGATATACACCCTGGGTCCTCACTTAATTTGAGGGTCATGACTTATAACCCCAAGGGCCAAAAAATTGGGGAGACCCATGATATCAGGCCTTCCCCATAGTAAAGTGCGAACGGTTTTCTTTTGCCTGCATGATGGAAGGAGGTCTCTGCTTTTCACAGACACATTTTCAAAGTGGGGAGGTACTTTCACATACAAAGAAAACAACGTTGATGTACTTTAGAAAACAAGTGAAATGTTCAGAAGAGGAGAATTCAACAATTTATCTGAAGGGCCTAGTTCAGGCGAGTGTTGTGAGGGTATCCAGTTTGCAAGGTTCACATTGGGTTTCAGGTCTAGGTTCTTGTGACCCAGACCTGAGTTGACACCCTTTAGTTGGAATTGGCACACAAATTAGACTATGAAACTAGTCTTTTGATAGATCCAAAACATGAAACGGTTACTAATTGTACATGGAAACCGACTCAAATTTTGTATCAGGCCTAGAGATTATTGAATTTGAAAAAATATCCTAAAATCAGAATGAAAAAGTTTGGAAATTGAAAGAATCTAGCTCACACCCTGACCTGGGGAGAAACCTTCAAGTAAAGTTAGTGTCAAAACCAGGACTGAAGGTTCTCTTAAAAAGAAAAAACTCTACAACAGGTTCAGAGTTCCAACTCAACTTAATGAGGTCACCCAAAACAGTATATGGGTCCTTCAGTAGGTCTTATACTATTCACATGAAGGTCTGGTAAGGTCTGGTTGTCAAGCGCCCCCTTGTGAAGTCTTGGACTTTAATGTAATCAGTCATATGATGTGATTCCGTGCACCAGCCTTGTCGCACTAAAAAAAAAATGCCCCTACTTTCCAGTGCATAATGATCATAGGCATGCTAACCCACTGCCGCTGTAACCGACAATACTCTTTTAAATTCCTCATGCACTAGCGACCAGTGTTTCTTTACGAATATTTTAATGCAGCCAAAGAGTGGCTATCATACATAGGAAAGATGTCCCAAAAGTGGCGATCATCCTTTATAGGAAGATTTAGCCAAATCTGGCTATAAACAATCTATGCACTACAAATCTTTCAATCATCCTTTCTATTATTTTTAGCTACACACTAGAAACTAAATATAGAAATTTGGCGATTTTAACTGTTTTTCAAAAATCCTAAACCCTAAAACCTTTCCAAAATCGCTTCATTTTTTATTTTTGTTAATTTAAATTCGGGTTTTTGGCGGAACTTCACCAGCAAACAAAAGTCTGCTAGCTAATGACTAGTCAGATTAGAACAAAGCCCAATCCTTGCGTTGAATCACATCTTTTTCATTAGTCTACTAAAAGCACACTAGGGTTCAGGCCAAAAGCAGTGTTTGGTTTCTCATCACGTTTGGTTGTGAGGAAGAGGACGTGCGCGCACTCCAAAAAAATTATGGAACTTGTGGAAAGAGAAAGGGAAGCTGGACGACAGAGGAGCCAAGGGTGGGGGAGGCGTGGGGAGACACAGAGCTAGCTTTTTGTCTGTAAATAGCCTGCCTCTCAAGACACCCAGATGTGCTGCTGCATAACAAAAACAGCAGGGATCACTAATATACACGAGAGATCTAGATCGATAAGCCACCCCCCCCTCTCCCCCCCCCGCCACCCATTCCCCCCAACACTGCAGCATGCACCCGGGCCGTTGTGTCGTGTATAGAACTCGTACTGAAGTAAGTTGAAGTTCCAAAACGTGGGTCCGTATGGTCCGGGAAGATGCACTAGTTTCCCGACCAGCCTGCCTTGCAGTGCGGATGTTTGATAGACTGTATGTCGGCCTTTTCTCGATCCGGCTTGATCAAAGGTCGACCCATAGACAGCAGCTTTTAGACGCGCCTTTTGCCTTTAGTGTTTTCTTCCCTTGTTGTCTTCTCCCGCTTGCTCAACCGACCACTTTAGATCAGCTATATTCACCCCCCCTTCTGCCGTTGTCGACGACCCAAGCACTTTGCACAGAGACTGGTCCACTAGTCCACTCCACCGTAGCGGCCGCAGTCTGAAAGCTTTGCAGAAGATTGTTGTATCTTCTCTGGTCAGAGGTGCAGCTTGGAGGAGGTCTACTAGGTGTATCGGAGCATTGTTGATTTAGTGTGGAAGCCTTTTGGGTAAGCGTCTCATGATCTAGTGCAGTCTGATCTAGTGCAGCCGTTCGCCGGCGGCTTGTGAGTGAGTAAATGAATACATATGGCGATTCCGTCGCGACCAACTCGCGGTGTTGGCTCGGGACTCGGAAGGTCATCCTAGCGGGGTCGAAGCAGGGCGACTGGTTGCAGCAACAGCACTGCACCGGCAATGTGGGATTGGGTTTCTAGTGATTCTCGTCAAGTACTGTTGCGGCCAAGTTGGATTTGCGAGAGTACTGAGAAGAGTAGTAATTGGAGCCAGAGCTCCTCGTAGGTGACACCGACGAGAGATTCTTATGGATCGGGCGAAGTCGAGAAATTGCAAAATTCATGCTCATGTTACGTGTCCGAACATGATGTATGATCAGACAAGGGTGGTGTGAAGAGATCAGGGAGGAAACAGTCGAGTCCTTGATGTAAGATCAAAGCGGCGGATCTGACCAACTAATTAAGAGGGGGACTTCGAGACCTGCAGGTTTGCGTGCTTGCCAGAGATGCAAAATACTGAGCTCTAATAAATGTCTGCTTGGATGAGTTACGGAACTTATGATGAGCTCGGGTTTTTAGTTCTCCTCTAAAGCCCGGATAGATATCTAACATTATGAATGCTTGCAGCAAGCTCAAGCACATGAACGTTGGATCGACCCACTACTTGCAGCAGCCGCGGTATTCGCAAAAGATCGGCTGAGAGAGAGGGGTGAAGTTCACAGAACAATTAGGAGCTAGAAGAAAAGTGCAATGAGCCGGAGGTGTAACCACTATCAGCATGACGGCTACATGTCAGTCGCAGTGCCGCGATCATCTCTAACCTCCATACCACCTCATGTGCATCGACCAGTACAACCCTTATGTCATGCAGACTGGTCGAATCCGCGGCATGTGCAGCCGGTGCCTCATCAGGTGCCTGATGTTAGTTTGCGATGGCCCACAACAGTTACCACGGCCGTCGTCGACCGGCCTTTCACTGACATGAGTTTGTGGCCCGGCCGCACTACTGCAACCCGAAGCAGTCCCATGAATTCTCATGAATCCTCTGCAACGGATTCTCCCAGTAACTCTGTAACCACGGTGGGTGTGATCCGATATTGGTTCCTTAAAACCCTATCTTCTTCTACCTTGAACTGCTGTTTTCTCTAGTTTTGCTAGGTTCCTTCAACTTATTAACTTGAGAATATTATTCATGCGTGATACTGTTGATGTTGAGCTGCAGTTCCATCCTCTAGTGGAACGCCCACAGCAGACTTGCAGTTCTTTACAGCGTTCAAATCAAGATTTCTATCAACAAAATATGTACAAAAGGCAGCGATCATCTGTGACCGGTGCTGAAGAAGCATCAGCTCCTCAGCGGCGGGTGCTGCCGTTTTTAAGTTTAAGTCCCCCGACTGCAGATGATGATGATCAAGGATGGGATCATGGAAATCTGCAACCGGACATGTCAAAGTCGGGAGATGCGGGACCTCGAACTTCGACTGTGCTTGATCTACGGGCTCCCAGTGATTCGAATGCATCATGTCAGGAATATTCTGACGACAATGATGTGACAGTGGCACTGCACATTGGACCTCCGTCCAGCTCTCACCACCGTACTGCCTGCATGGATGGCGCCAGATCAAGGCTACAAGCTGACGGATCCGTACTTCATGGTGACTATGACGACATGGGTATCCCTGATCATCATCATCTTCAGTACAAACAGAGCTCCCAGAATATCACAGCGGAGAGAGTGGGGCGGTTGCTACTTGAAGGCCAGTATTGGATTCCCACTTCGGCACAGATTCTGGTCGGGCCTACACAATTCTCCTGTCATGTTTGCAGCAAGACTTTCAACCGTTACAACAACCTGCAGGTGCGTGATCAAAGCTCCTCTACTTGAGATTGAGATACCTTTGTGAATTTTTTAGGGTCTAGCCTGCAGCAGATCCTGGTGGACTATGCCGAAGTATATGGCTGCTGGGTACCTTCTCATTTCTTTGTTCGCAGCAGCGCCGACGACTGCCGTGGTCTAATACAATTTATGTACTTGCAGATGCATATGTGGGGTCATGGATCGCAGTACAGGAAAGGACCGCAATCGCTGCGAGGCACACAACCCACAGCCATGCTTCGCCTTCCTTGCTACTGTTGTGCGCAAGGATGTCGCAACAACATCGCACACCCTAGATCCAAGCCACTGAAGGACTTCCGCACTCTGCAAACGCATTACAAACGAAAGCACGGAATCAAGCCCTTCATGTGCGGCAAATGTAGCAAGACGTTCGCCGTTCGAGGCGACTGGCGTACCCACGAGAAGAATTGCGGAAAACTGTGGTACTGCACCTGTGGTTCCGAGTTCAAGCACAAACGCTCCCTCAAAGACCATATTAGAGCTTTCGGCAATGGACACGCTGCACTGGGTGCTGGAGACTCCTGCGAGGAGGACGACGAACCTGTAATCATTTCAGAAGATGATACTGATCCATGAATATATCTCATGATAGAATTCACCTCTATCACCGGCCTGATCTGCATATGTAGCTGCAGGTCCCCAGCTGCAGTAAGACATTCATGCGGCAGCAACAATGGATCTTCAGGAGCTGCTGGAACAAAGAGATGCTGGGCTTATAGTCATCAGCCGGTGCTTCATGCATACTTGATGACTACAGATGATGATGACAATCTCACTAGCTATTGCTCATGCAGTTTAGTACTCCAAATTGAGCTGAGGCTGACAGTGCAGACCGCTGCAGTTCTTCTCGTGAGTCTGGTACTATTTCCTCTTCCATGTACAATTGATATAGTTTATCAGCTCAGCATGATGAAGTTTTGTGGTCAGACCTTTGATGCTCGTGGGCTCTGAGGTAGGGAAATCTTCTGCAGGTTTAATCTGCAGTGCTTGAACATATAAGTACATAATCAGTAATTCAACTAGTAGAGAGCTAACGTCCATGTGGTTCCTGCCTGCACCGTCAAAGAACTATGGATGAAGAACGCCAGCTGATGTTGTGATCTGAAGGGGTTTAACGCTGGCAATGACACTAGGCCATGGTGCAGTTGGGAACACAGCTGTTTTAGAAGCTATTGAATCCTTTCCCAAGATCTGTCTTCATGTTAGTGTATTTTTGTTGGGTTGAATGCTGCATTAGGAGAAGCTAGCTTGCCTGCCTGAACTTGCAAAATCTTCAGATACTTCTATTAGTGGTAGTTCATTTTTATCGCTAACTTGGTAGCTAGCGGTTACACTAGTACATGCTCCTTGAAGTGGAGATAGACTTAGGGATCCATGCAGACAGACTGTACGCTTCAGACTAGTGGAACAATAAATCACCCATACAAGAATTTTCTTGAATTAGTAGTTCACTCTACTGCAGTTGAAGTTATGTCCCTGAAACACAGAAATGTTTGTGCTTATGATCTAGACATTAAGATTCTTCAATCCTGCTTGGACTTGTCACTTCATGATTAAATGTTCACAAATTGCAGTCTTGTTCCAGACTCTGATTTTATCGTTGCCAACCGCCGGCAATGCTACATATTCTGAACTTCCATCTCTAAGCTGCTATTGGGTACTGTCTTTTCATCAGTGATCATCACCTTCACTTGCAATCTGATATAATTCTTTCATCGAAAGAATGATGAATCTGATATTATAATTTAACTCTGCAAGCTACACCCAAAATCTATTGCCAGGACGTTGTTTCTTACAGCTGCATTCTAAGATTAAACCCTAAAACTAAACACTTGTGATCATGTACTGTACTTCCTCAAAACTTGTATATGTAAGAGTTGCAGGAACTTGATATATACAAGTGCACCCACGATCTAAGATCTTGTGACAACACATGAACAGCTTGAAACTAACTAGTTCGAACGAGTTATTAATTATGACCGGCAATAGTTTCTCAAGCATCTGATCATGCGCAGTAGTTGATACTTCAAAAGGCACTGTGTGTGACCGATGAGATCTCGAGACACAACTTGCAGCAGAATATAACTAACTAAACAAACTTGGTACACTTACACTGTTGCTACTGTAAGGGTCTCTTTCCATTAGCCTGCTGTGATCACAATTAGAAACATTGTACTGTGATCACAGTAATCACAGCAGCCTAATGGAAAGCCACTGACATAGTGCCCTGTTTCTTGTTGCAGGGACAGCTTTCAATTGCAGAGCTGCAAGTGCATTGAAAATAATATATAATTAATCATGTTAAAAACTCTCCGAACACATGTTCTCGTGAAATAAAGGACATATGTCATTGTAGGGTGAGTCACAGTTTGACTCACAGCTCCTTCAAATGGTCAATGCTTGACCTGTAGAGTTGTGAGCACAACTAGTTGAAAAAACATAATGGAGAAGTGCTGTGATCACAGCAGCCTAATGGAAAGATGTCTAACTGCAGCCAGTAATTGGAACTTATCATGCGGCCCGGGTGTGATGATGAGATCAATATTTTATAATTGTGGACACATGCAGAGATGATGAAGCGGGCTATCAAAATGAATTACTACTACTAGATCGTTGCATTATGCAATAGTAGCCAGTGAGATCGTGCACTCCTAGTCTGGAATGCTCGTGTTGATCAGCATTAATTAAGCTCCGTGTACATGATCCACTTCTGTTTCGAATTAATGGTCTAATTGATCAGTTCAAGTTCCATGTATAACATATTGATGTACTCCAGTCTCCGATGCAACTGATCGTATTGATCAGCAAGTTAATCTATGTAACCTAGATTCCAATATGACCCAGTGCCCATATTGATCAGCAAGATATACTCCATGTGTACAGATCTAATCTCCAGTATATATCCGACGCTCATATGCATTCACCAAATTAATCCATGAGCACATCTACTTCAGGATCCGATGCCACAGTACTTATTTATCGGCAAGTTCATCCATGTACAGAATCCACTGCTCCAACCTTTTCTCTTGTGCCAAATTTGCACACATGTGAAAAAAAAAACAAGAGCATATTACCTGGAGTTGGAGTTAAAATATGGTGAAAGTTTATTGAAATTTATTTTTCGAAATTGGAGGTCACTCCAACTCCATATTTTTAGGAGTTTCACTTTCTGGACAGGTTCTAGGAAAATGAGACTATTTAATGCTAAATCCTTCTTGGGATGCTTGCAATTCATGCAAGCTCAGAAATTTATTTATTTATATTTTAAAAAAACTCTGCCCTTCACATATTGATCAACAGGTAATAATAATAATAATAATAATTATTATTATTATTATTATTATTGAAGCACAACAGCAGACCAGACCGACAAGCCGTCGGCACCCCAAGTCAAGCTCAGTAGCTGAGGCAGGCAGATTTTATTCATATTTTGAAAAAACAGTCAAGATAAATTGGATGTGTATCATGCTTTCTCCTCCCTCCCGCCGCCTCCGCCAACAAGTGTTATACACAGTGCATGCGTTGTTTTCTTTTTCCAATTATAATTTGATCTACTACAGGATCCGATGCTCTTATTGATCAGCAGCAAGGTCCAGAAGGAAGACTTCAATGGAGTTGGAGTTCTTGTGTCACAAGTTTTGGAAGGCAAAGGAGTTATCTGATTTAAGTGAAGTGAATTCTTCAAGCCTAAATTAATATCTTGCATGGCAATGAGAATGTTGGATTCTCTATATTATGAGGGAAATTATAAAACTGACTCCTTATTTTGCACATTTTTGAGTTTACAGAAAATTCCCTTTGAAGTTTGAATGATGTCAGCTTAAATTTTTAATTTTTTTGGCAGTGTACTAGTTTTATTTAATATATATCAACTTTCTAAGAGCTCAGAAATATATAGATATATATAGCATGTGCAGGTGAAATTGTTGAACGTCTATTAAATTATTTGCAATAATTTAAGAGACTTTGGAATTTGGTGGCCAGTAATATTTTGTTTTCATTTCTTTAAAAAAATAAACACGATGTGTGGAAGGTAGGTAGTTGCACACTGTTTGAGGTCCTCTTTTGGAGAAAATTAATTAATGAGCCTTTAAGTTCTCACTGTAATGTTTCCAAAGAAATTATATTTTCTGAGTTGAATCCTGGTCAAATCTAGATAATATGCCCAATTTCACAATTAATTATAATCTGCTGATGGAGTTTCACACTATTCGACCAGGATTGTTTTTGTGCAATTTTGTCAAGTAGGTGGACTGGCAATCATCCGCAAGAGGAATGAGCCAAATCTGGCTAGAGCTCAGGCATGATAAAAGAATTTTTCAGAATCCCACTTTGTTCTGATGAAGTCCATGAACTCAGCGCCTAAATGTGGCAAATTCTGACTGTCTTTCCTCAAAAGATGGCAACTTTTGCAAAAACAAATTTAAAAAATCAATTGTACAATAGAAACTTTGTACAATTCACATGTGATTTGATTTGTTTTGTTCCCAGTGCGGAAATTCGACAAAAACGAACACTGTATTTGAATAATACTTCATCCAAAATCTAGTGTACAGGCCATTTTACTTGCTTGGGTGGAGATGCTGGGACCTACTCAAATCTTTGTAACTTAAAGCCCTATTATCTTTCACCATCAAGATATAGTATCCATTATACAATTGTATGTGTCCAGAGCATTTAGGAGTTTGTCACAGGCTCTGCACCTCTTAATCTGTACTAAGCTAAATTATTCATTTTGAATTGTCTCATTTGATGGGCACACTGCCCACTGGACACCACTACAGCATATTCATCCTAAACCACAAATCCCAAAGGCCTTGAACATATGTATATATTTTTGTGGGACTGTGAATTGCTCACAAAAAAATTGCTTTAAGATGGATGGGTTAGTAGTTAGTACTAGAGGCGATATGACACTTCACTGTAGCAAGTAGCCCTACACACTTCCAAGCATCTCGTAGAGTGTTTTATTTGGGGTCTGGCGGTTTTTCAGGGCCAGGAACAAATCATTGCAGAATTAATTTATTTGATGAATGGGAAGTGACCACAAGGCACTCCACTACTGGGACCATGCAGGTGCAACAGGATATATAGCTTGGAATTACAATGAATTTTTTAAAAAAAGAATGGGATTATTTTTTTGAAAAATCAAGTACTTGAGCCAATCCATGTGTGCAAGGAATGAGCATAGTTGAGTGTAGGTCAATACACTCTGGATATCATGCTCCACCTTCGATTCACATGGGATAAAGCCCTGTGCCAGGGCATTGCACAGCATATTAACTGAGGCGCGCCAGTGCATTTTGTGTAATTTCCTGCCGTACGAGTGTGAGGGCCCGCTGTACTGGCCTGCCATGCACAGGGGCATTTTGCAAACTGCAATGGCCAGCACAATGGGTTATTTTGTACACTCAAACCACACAAACGTAGTGAACATTTCCAAATGATAAACACCCAGTGCAGGATGTGGAATGTAACTAAGCGATGGGCATAGTAAATTCATTATATGGTAACAAGACTCAACATGAACAATGCAAAAATCATTGTAACTTTATTATGGCACTGTAAGTGATTGAATACAACAACAAAAATGATGCAGCTTCTATTTCTTCTTCCAGAATATCCCTTTGATATTATGGACCTGTCATAGGACTACATCCCTCCTTGGAAGCAAAGGTTGTCTTTTGAAATTCATAACAGGTTGTGACTAGTTGCCTTACTAACTGTAACAGTTCCCATTAGCTACTATCGAGATTGAAACTACCAATATATCTAGTGTAAAGCTGCATTGCAATGATAGGCCACCCACCAAATATTTCGGTGATTGCCATTCAAATGTCAGGGGTTCACATGTACATAGTTAGTTTGCTGACCCACTATTCTGGTGTGATTGCCCACGATATGGTGGTTACCTCGCCCTGCCCACCAGACTGACAACTGCCAGTCAAAACCGTTTTTACTGCAATTTATTCATAAAAGGAAGTTGATCTTACTTTGCTATCAAATTCACTTCCCCTGGCCCCCTGGCCCCCCAACCTCCAAAGACCCCTAATATTATTAGACTTCTGAATTGGATCAAGAAATGGCAAAGTCCATATATAAAAAACATGCAAAGTTCATGGAGAACGTTCACAAGACCATTTGTGATGATGAAACACAATTGAAACAAATAATGTGAGAAAAGTGGGTTTCTTCAGTCTGAGCCATCAGATGGCAAACAATCAATCCTCTTTAGGTTTGCAATTTGCATCCCAATCACATTTTATAACTCCAGTGGGAACTCACTCATTGCAAAAGCTAAAAATGAGCTTAATCACCCACATCAGATCAAAGACACCAAAATCATGCGGCCTTCCTGTTGCAACTCTCCACCAAGAATTGCGCATGAATAATTATGTAATACCTATTGTCATGCAAACATGATAAGAGGTGCTTCTGTGACCATACTGCATGTACTTTTTATGCCTCAAACTGGTATCTTCAATGCATAGATCTCAACACTGAAGACAAAACACAGAGATGTGGCAACATTGGCTTAGATTACAGAGCCTAAGACCCCAATACTAGAAGCAGTTTCGGTTGGCAAAAAAGCAGCGCAATCTTGTTACAAAAATGTCCCTAAAACATTCCTCTGAAGTTTGACCCCCACCTATTCAAAATCGGGGAACATTATTATTGAGCCACTGTGGCACTAAACTTGGGGCACCCACTGCCATAAATTGGCACAGGTACTTGCACTACCCCTTCAAAGATGAACCCGATCATAACCTGTTGTTGCTTAACTTACAACCCTCTGTTGCTTTGTAACTTTGTGGGTCAACACACTGATAATTCCAGTGCTGGTATTTAGCAGAAGGCATTCTCCTGTGTATCTGAACATTAAATGGAGAGAACCTGGTTTCTACCAACTAATTTTCTTGAGTCACACACACATGGCACACAAACTGTTTAACAAACCCTTTTTCTCTAGTTAATCTCAGACGTCTGAAGCACAAACAGGTTGCAATAAATTCCTCTACTGGTAAGAAACTACCCAGGTTCAACTCATTCGGCCTGTTCCAAGGATGTCAGAACTTGAAGCAAACTCAGTTCTCAAATTGAGCCAATCCTGTGTTCAGTTGTAACAAGAAACAGAGTATCAGTTTCTTGCATGGCTTCAAAGCAACAGAGTCAAAAGTATATCACCACAGGCCAAACACTGTCACTGAGTAGCCTGAATAAAGGAGAGTAGTGTGCATTGTCACTTCATTTAAGGCCCAACAGGGGCAAAGGAAAGGCCATTACATACCTCTGCATTCAACATTGATTGTTGTGGTTGTATTGCTGCTGCAGATTGTGGAACTCTATGTGTGAACATCCTAGCTGTCTCCTCTGCCTGACATTTGTTGACAAGAAACATCATACTAAGGTTGACAGTGCTCTACTGCAATGCAGCTTTAGTAAGTCCCATCTCAGGACTTCTTGCCAATCCCAAGGTGGTCAAATAGCATTGCATAATGAGTGAAAAGGCTAGTTCAAAATTTCCAAGGAACATTATTGTAACTGATAGCACAACTCACACAAGAGAGGGATGAGCTGACCTTCGCATATACAAGTGCTGGGTTGCGCAACATGTCCCCAGGGGTAGGCTCCAGCTTTTTGGTGGAGAAGCTAATGCGTCCCTTCTCTTTGTCCTGGCTCAGAATCATCACCTGCATGGTTCAACCATCCCCATCAGCAACAAAGTGCACAAAATTTTTCTCAAACTTTCCAAATTTTCTACCATCAGTCACAAGTCAAGATCATTGATGTCCATGGCATGGATTGAAAGATCATAAACATAATTTTGATGGATTTGGTTTAAGAACTGCAAAAGGAAAAAGACAAAAAACTTTTGAGCTCAGTTGCAGGTGCATTTCAAAATCACCTTGAGTTTATCGCCAGGAGCAAGAACAGCCTCCACGCTAGTTAGCCGGTCATGGCTTATTTGACTAATGTGAAGGAGCCCAACAACAGTTCCTATATCAATGAAAGCTCCATAAGGCTTGACACTTTGCACTGTACCCTCCACAACAGACCCAATAGTGTATGATGGTTGATTTTCAGCAACAGCCTTCTTGTTACTGAGGATCAGCCGCATCTGCTCTTCATTAGCCTCCAAGATCTTGAATGGTATCTCCTTGCCCACCAATTCTTCTACCACATATCCCTACCAATACAATCTTCATAAGTGAACATGAAAATTCTGATACATTTCCAATTGAACACTGACAAATACTCCGGGAAATTGCTGTCATGAGCATACCAAGGTAGAGCACCTACAACCAAGAAACTCCAATGAAACCATCGTGCTATGTAATTGCACAAGATGCAAGGGTTGGAACTGAGGGACAGACATGCATCACAAAGAAGTGAGACAGAGGATTTCTTACTTTGGACATTTGAGAGAAGGGCATAAAGCCAGGAAGTCCTTCCACATTCACAACTACTCCACCTCTGTTCACTGTAAGTGCCTGCAATCAAAACCCCAACTGTAACAAAACTCAATTTTCCACCCAGATTTTACACACTTTCAGCAAGAAAAGAATGCTACAGAGACAGGATAGCAATAAAATGAACACATTTAGAGCCTACATTGGTCTTGTTACCTTTGCCCTAACGGTCACATTGTCCATCTGCAACTGCCGACATCGCTCCCATGCAATGTCCTTTTGGAGCTCCCTCAAACTCACAATCATATGGCCATTGTCATCATCCTCCCTCAAGATCATGTACTCCTCCTTGCTACCTGGAAACAGCCCCACTTCTTCAATATTCTTGAGTGGGTGGATGCATGCCTCATATAATGGCAAGTATGCTGGCGCTTTTGCTCCAATATCTATCAATGCACCTCTCATATCTGACTTGATCACAACACCTTTCACCTGTTCTTCCATCCACCCCACACCTATGCATCATCCTTCTATCCATCATTTCTCAAAGACCCCAGATCTGCTTGCAATTTCTGAATACATGCACAATAAGTCAAGGCTTTCACATTTTCCTAGTGGTTTGACAACAGGAGTAATGGCCATGTTGTTGCCTTCCCCTACCCTCTTTCATTGCTCCTCAAACTTCTCTTGCTCACTCTCTCAGTGTTGTTATCAGACACAAGTTTAGAAGGTGTGAGACAGGTCCAGCCATCACTGGAAAAACATATCTGCAGAGCTGATCATGAATTAAATATCTATTCTCGACGTGCAAGTGAAATTGCAAATGATACTCCTGTCTTAACTGGTTACCAAGCATGCACCAGAGGAATTATTATAAATGAAAGAGACAAACGATGAGCATCTCTAGTACTGGGACAAGAGATGTCTGTCACTATTCTACAAAACTGGGAGAAACCCTAAAAACCTAAACCCTAAACCTGGACAGCAGCATACTGGGCTGTCTCTCTGGGGCCATACCACATCACCAACATCGCAGCTGAAGTCATACTTTGCAAGTGCCTTCTCAAAGTCTTCAGATGTGAATGTTACACCTTCCAAAGGATTCTCCTGCACCTTCTTCCATCGCTCCTCTGCCTCATCCTGCATAATCTCTCACTGATCTGAGTTACAGAATGCATGGTTTAGGGTTTAGGGTTTAGCGTTTAGGGAGCCCTAAGGAAAAGAATTGACCAACAACCGGGGCCCCAATTACAGATGTTAGAAGTTGTTGCAGTGTGGTGCAGTCGGGAGGGCGTCAGCAGATGAGATTTCTTCTTCTTCTTCTTCCTAAAACGTAGTAGCACAACCCTAGTCAAGGCTCGAAGACCCAAACTCTCAAGCTACAGAATGCTGCAATTCACAAGTCGGGAAAAACAGAAAACGAAAGCTCACTCTTAGATTCCATTTCTCTTTGGGCATGGCCAACGCAGCCACACGATTCACGCGCAAGAAAACAGCAGGAGCAGCAGCAGTCCCTGCCCGAGACTTCGACCCTGGCAACTTGCCCAAGAATTTGATACTTATCGGCCCTGGCCGCACTGCTGCATCCGAAGAGCTCAAAAACGGTACACGCATCTGCTGCTGACAGCTAGAAAATTCCTGAGCTCCGATCATAGACGATGACGACGCAACCATGGCCCTTGCGACCATCCCCATTGTGCCCGTCCCCACGTCCAGTACTCCTGCAAACCACGACGCCTCAACGTCCCTCCAGAAACCAAAGCTCCCCAACCACCGAGAAAAATCGCTCCACCTTTCTCATACGCAACATCCTTGTTATAAACGGAACTATTCTCTTCTCCTACCTCCCTTTTGCCTTCTCCGAATCCGCTGCACAAGGGATGCTCGAGAAGCAACAAGAGACACAGCGATGCAAACGGTTCTTCCACGATCGGCGAGGCCGCATTCACTCGCAGCAGGGTTTAGGGGTTTAGGGGTAACGCGCAGTTGTACTTTTCCGACTGCGCGTAATGCCCAGTGTCATTCCAAGCTTTGACCGAACGACTAGGGCTCAAAATATGAATCTATTCAGCGGAATGTGTAGTGCCATTCCAAGCTTTGACAGAACAACTTGGGGATAGCAGATACTGCATTGCTTGGTACATTTGGTAGAAAATCCTTAAGTAACCTAAGATGTTAGAAGATTATGCATGCGTAGAATCTCGTAATTGCACTCCTCACCGGCCGTCCTCACCAATTGATCAGATTGTCAAGTTATTAGTGTGTGCAATATGCCCAAACTGCACGTTCAGTCATAGAGTTTTCTTTGAGCGGTGGTCAATGAAGTTTTGTTCGCTAACCAACTCATTTGTGCACTATTGAGGCATTTGGTCACTGGCCTGTGTTCAGTGACGGGCACGCTTACCCTATACAAATTCCCAAATTTGGATCAAATGTAAATGGGGATAGGTTCTTCAGAAGGGGGTGTTATCCCAGGTTGAAAAAGGTGACAAATATTTTTGGAAATAGAAATTTTATGCAGCCAATGAGAAGGTTCAGTATATACTGAGGAGGGCTTTATTTTGGGGGGGTTTGGGAGGGGATGTTCTCATCAAGTTCCCAAAGGGTTCTCTGAGTTCCCTAAGACATTCCCAATAGCTGCTCAAATTTATCTCATATTGTTTGGGCAGAGTTCAACTTTCATGTACACATAAACTGTAAAAGGAGGGGTGAAAGAAACCATGAATGCACTTTTATTTTGGGGAGTGGAGGCCAAAGGGGTGGTTTTATTGTTGGGAACTCCTAAATGTTCCAGAAAATTTGATTTAGGGGTCAATTAACGCGGACTCTACAAATAAATAATAATAATAGTAAACTGTGGGGCACCCTTGAATGCCCAGGAATTTCAAATGGATGGGAATTTGAGAACATAACAAATGAGACGCTGAGATTAGATGCGAGACAAAAAAATGTCAAGGTACATTTTGTACAATTTTGCCATCATGGTTTAGGAAGACAATATTCCACCTGGAGGAAATGGTAATATTTATTGGCATGGAACTATGCTTACACAATGTTTAAATGTATTGGTATGGATATTGGTGGGAACTCATGAATGAGCTTGCCACCAACTTAATCTAACTTGAAAATCAAATGTACAATTCATAGACATTTGAAGCTAGCATTACAACCCACCAAACTGATGTAGGGTAAATAAACCGGTGATTGAACACTTAAGAAGTCAAGGGAGATCAAATCCTCACAAGTGGTTCCGTTGCTTTTGAAGAGGGTTTCATTTGTAGCCTTTCACCTAGTGCTTCCAACTCTGCAAAAATTGCTCAATTCGGTGAAGTTATGAAGAAGATATGGGGTGTTGGTTGTAAGGGGGTTCAGTGTTCAATGATGGGTGAATTAAAACAGATTAAGATTTTCAGCATAATTTTTTTTATTGTTGCATCTTGCTTTTAAAATGCAAAATTTTGTTGTAAAGCTTTAGTTGGTGCACTCATCAGGTTTTAAATCACTCAAAACAGACTAAAAATGAGGAAGATAAAGGGTTAGAACTAGAGAGAGGTTTAGAGCTGTTTTTTTTCATAAAATCGAACCAACTATCACTCGTCCTCTTCCTGTGTTTTCTGCATTGCTCCAGTTTGGCTGGTTGAAACCCTTGATTTTGGTTTCAGTTACCAACAACTGAAACTGGGTTTAATATCAGATCTGATTTTGGAACCAACACTGAAACCTGGACCCAGTTCGAGAATCAGAACTGGAATTTTTTTAACTTTTTTTTTTTGGGGGGAAAATGGTTTGGAATGGGGGGTTAACCAATAGTTAATCATGAGTTTCAGACAAGGTTACCCAGAATTGGAACAAGGTCTGATTTCTAGAACCAAAACTGGAAGTGGAATTTTTCAGCTGGAGTGACACAGCCCCCATGACTGCACCAGTTCCATTTGGGATGAACTCAAGTTCATCCCAATTATTGGATTTGTCGCAAGCATTGAGGTTGGGTTATTTTTTATTTTATTTTCCCTCACTTACTTCAAGGCTACCCATAAAAAAAATCTATTCGACTACCCAAGCATTTCAAACCCCAACTACCTACCTCCGCCCCATCAAAAATTTTAAATTGCGTCACCACTCAAGAGCAAAAGTGATGATGCAAAAGACGGTGCTACAAAAGTGATGTTGAAATGTTGTTGCAAAAGACAATGTTGCAAAGGCAGTGTTGAAGCAATGTTGCATGATGCTGCAGAAGCAGTGTTGAAGCAATGATGCAGAAGACATTATTGAAATGGTGTTGCAGAAAATGCTCCTCCAAAATATAACCAATGCATTTGTGACAAGTGTACATCAAGCCTTTTTTTTCTTTGCTTCTTTTTCACTCTTGTTCCCTTGCAAAGAAGACGATTACAAGTGTTGCATTTGTTTTCATCTTCTACTGTCCTTACAAGATTATGGCAGAAAATGACGACGAATGCAACATTCGTTGTCATCTTCTGCTTTTCTTATGAAACCAGGGTAAAAGACAACAACGAACGTGTTTTGTCCTTGTCTTCTTCTCTTTTTCCTTACATTGTAGAAAACAATGACGAGCCTCCCCACTCATCGTTGTCTTCTGTAATTCAAAAAAAAAAAAAACACAAGAACCCAAATGAAGATGACGAGGCTCATCCTCATCTTCTACAACCCAAGAAAAAAAACCTTGATGTTGGTTTTTCTTAGGTTGTTAGAAACAACAACGAACCTCCCAGCTCATCCTCATTTCTTAGTTTTTTTTCTTCATTTGTAGAAAACAACGATGAATTGAGAGGCTTGTCGTCATCTCTTGGTTTTTTCCTCAAGTGCAGAAGACGACAACGAACTGGGATCTCAGCTCATCATTGTTTTTTGTTATTTTGCTTCAATCGCAAAAGATGAAAATGAGCCTCCCAACTCGTTACTATTCTTCATTGTTATGCTTCAATTACAGAAAATGACAACAAACCTCCCAGCTCGTTGTCATTTCCTGCATTTTTTTCTACAAGTGCAGAAGACAATGACGAGTCGATAGGCTCATTGTCATCTCTTTTTTTTTTTCCTCAAGTGTAGAAAACGACGACAACAAGCTGGGATCACGGCTCCTCGTCATCTTTGGCTATTTTACTTTAGTTGTTTGAAGGTAAAAAATACCACAAGGAAACCAATGCACAGACAAATTTTGTGCATGCAAAATGAGCAGTTGAAAAATGCAAGGAAAGAATAAGTCTCTTGGTTTTTTCCTCAAATGCAAAAGATGACGATGAGCCTCTTGGCTCATCATCATCTTTTTTTTTTTTTCTCAAGTGTAAAAGATGAGGATGAACCAAGAGGCTCGTCCTCATTTTTATTTTATTTTTCTCAGGTGTAGTGGATGATAATGAGCCTCCCTAGCTTGTCGTCATCATTTTGTTTTTTTTCCCTCAAGTGTAGAAGATGACAACAAGCTAGGAGGCTTGTTGTCATTTTTATTTTTTTCAGGTGTAGCAAATGATGGCGAGCCTCCTTAGCTTGTCGTCATTTCTTTGTTTTTTTTCTCAAATGTAGCAAATGACGATGAGCCTCCTTGGCTCGTCATCATCTCTTTGTTTTTTTCCTCAAATGTAGAAGATGATAACAAACTAGGAGGTTTGTCGTCATTTTTTTTTCCCTCAAGTGTAGCAGATGATGGCGAACCTCCCTGGTTCGTAGTCATTTCTTTGTTTTTTTTTCTCGAATGGAGCAGATGATGGCAAGCCTCCGTGGCTCGTCATCATTTCTTGGTTTTTTTCTTAGGTGCAAAAGACGACAACAAGCCTCTTAGCTTGTTGTCATCTCTTGGTTTTTTTCCTCAAATGCAAACAATGACAACAAGCTAGGAGGCTCTCAACTTGTTATCATCTCTTGGGTTTTATCTCAAGTGTGAACTCATTAGCTGCATAACCACCTAATGCATCATTATTGTACCTTCCTATACGTGGGGATGTCACCACCCTCTTCCTATCACACCACACCCTTACAGCTATATCCAGAACTATTGCACAAAACCCACATTTCATCAAAGTTGCAAGTATTTTCAAAGATTGGGCTACAGCTTTATTTTCTATCAAGGAGATTCCACGTTGCTACTACAATTCTGAATTTGTTTTTTCTAATTTGGAAGATCTAAGACTCAGTATAGATTTGTACACATTTGTCTTCACAAGTATTAGGATGTTTGCTTAGTTACAGCATAGGCAACCCCAAATGCAAACAAAGATTGACTAGTATGTTGAAAATGTCAACAATTAAAGCTCACCGTAAACCCTAAACCATGCACTCCCCCCTTCTATCCTAAACGTTTATATGTTTTCTCTAGTGATTCTTGGATTTCACATATTGCTTCGTGGTAAAGCTTGTAATAGATTAAAACCCTTCCTTTTCATATCAAAAACAATGGCATTACCAACACATTTTGTGTTGGATGTGCTCTTCTAAAAAGAACCCATAATGAGTTTTGACCAATTGAAAGCTCATGTTGCATTCTGGCTACCTAAAGAGGTTTGTAGAATAGTGATTAGGAACCTGATGTAAGCATTTCACCAGGTTTAAGGTTTAAAGTTTCTAAACTGATCTCCAAAATGCTTCACATTTCAAAAACAAAAACCAAAGTTCAATTTCAAAAGAGCACTTATCATCCATCAATAAGAAAGATTGATGAAATGAGAAAGTGCAGTTGCCACCCATTAGAATTTTAAACTCACAAGGCCTAACACTTCAAAATGGGTGGTAGCATAATTCTTTCAAATAGGAAAAACTCCTCTATTTTATTTTGAGAAGGGGCGGTGGTCCATATTAATTTGTTGTTGTTTCTTGATTTTTTTCCTCAAATGCGAAAAACAATGATGAGCCGGGATTTGGGCTCCTTGTTGTCTTCTATTGTTTTTTTTAAGTTGTTGTACACGAAGGCACCATGTGTCATGCCTAAGATTTAATGTAATTATTAATAAATTTTCAATTATAAAAAATAATTTATAATGAATTCATGTAAATAATTAGTCAATATAGCCAAATAATTATAATAAAAATAAATTCAATAATATAACTTTATGATTTTTATATTAATTGAATTCAATTATAATGAAAAATATAGTTACAATAATTAAATTTTATAATTAGAATATATTAATTAATTTTAATCAAAAATAAAACTTCTAAAGTATAGGGCTTTTAAGCCTTTAAATATAATGAACAATATTTATTATTATTGATATTGGGAACATTTAAATTTGCAATTCTTATTGTTTCAAGTTGTTTTTGTATAAAAAAGTTGTAGCAACTTGGAAAAAATAAGTTATTATCCCTTTTTATATGTTGTTTACAATGTTTGTTTAAAGGAGCTTGAAGTTCTTGGGTAGTGGTGGCAATCATTATTGTTGGGGAGATTCAAGCTTTTGTTTTTCTTTTTTTGATTGATTGTTGTTTAAGGATTTGAGTGCTTTTGTTATAGGATGGCACGTACTTGGAAGAAATTTAAATGCCAACGAAAGGTGATTGTCAATAGTCAACAAATGAATGTTGTAAATGAAAAGGAAATTAAAGTGGAACAAAGAATTATCATCTATACTCCTACTTTTGAAGGTAAACCTTAATTCCACCCCTATTCTTGAAAGTAAATTTGTTGTGATGGATGATACGTTTCACATGATAAGGTTTAAAAGAGTGTAATGCAACACATTACGAATAAAAAATCCCAATCCAAACCTTAAACCCCATCTTCATTCTCTATTTGAAAATAGGGATGGGGTATTTTTTTGCCCAATTTTTTCAAAGCAATATCCTCATTGTTTGAAGGTTTTAATTGCTAGCCTATTTGAATGCCCTCCTTGTATTTAATGTTTATTTGCTAGTTTGTAATACCTTCATATTGTGTAGGGTTTTCTTGCTGGTCTATTTCCAATACCTTCATATTTTGTAAGTTTTTATTATTAGCTTGTTTGCAATACTTTCATCATTCTTAAGGATTATTTTCTAGTTTGATTTTGAATGTTGTTCTTGTAGGGGCTTCGATGGCTTCACATGAAAATGATCAAGTAGAAGTACCACGAAATTAGACAATGGAAGATGCAGATTGGGTGCATGAAGGGTCAAGGTGGAAGTGTAAGATCAATGGATACTCCAACACCTATATATGCAGCTAAATGGCTACTTCGTCAACATTTGGACAACAAACATGGGCTTCGCATAAGGTAGGCAAATCTGGTCGTCCTTCTACTTGTGTTGGGGGACCAAGGCAACAAATCACCATGCTATGAATGCTCAAATTTTGAGCAACCCACATGCAAAGTAAAAGTGGAATGAAAAGAAAGCTTTCGATAGAATGAAAAAGAAAGCAGAGTTAAAATGGGATGAACTCCAAACCCAAGTGCAACAAATGGAATAGGTTAAATGACCTTTATTGGTATGTTTAGCCTTCAAGATCTTGTTGGGCATCATTGGGATTTCAGCATGGGGGGTGGGTTCATCCCACAAAGTGCATGGGTGTGCCTTGAAAAGGACGAAAACCTTGTTGAAACAATTCGAGCAAGCAAAATTGCTTATGCAAAGCCTTTGAAACACCCAACACTATGTTTTACATTGCTTTGATGAATTGCCCATGGAGCTTATAGCTACTGTGAACAAAACATGTTTCGTGGCAAGTTTTGAATTAAAACATAGTCACTTCATCTCTCCCAAACTTTTCACCAATCCATTCATGACTTCATCTTGAGTAGCTATTAACTGTGAAGTGGCTTGAATCGATTCAAACAAGACAAGACCCACATTAGTAACCACAAGCTTTCAAGAACCTTTTGCTACACGATTTTTAAAAAAAATCATTCATGGGGCATTCGAAATTAGACATTGGAATCCAATAAATGCAACTAAATCAAAGAAATGGATGCAATATCCAAGTATCACAATTCCGAAATCATTCATGGGCGATATATTTCCATACTTATATATATATTTGAAAACATTGTTTGCATCTTAACATTAGAATGTAATTTATTTTTTTATTTTCTTGTGTTAAACTTCGAGGCACAACAAAGGAAGCTTTTGTTGCAAATGCAATTCGACTTACACTTGAGCATCGTCAACTATTTACTCATCACCATGCAGCAAAAGTTGTAGAAATTATAGCGAAATATCGCATCAATATGGGCATTCCTTCTAGTTCATTCTCCTTAGAGGAATAATTATAGATATAGTTTTAGTGCACATATGCACCATTTTGTATCGATCCATTATAGATGAACTTAGCATGATATATTTTTGTCACCATCCTTTTTGTAGTGTGGTTACTTGAACATTTTTATATCAATCCACTTGTTTTAATTTTGATTTATAATTTTGGGATTTGCATATTTTGGGTTAATATTATGCCATGTTGCAAACAATACCCCCATCCATTATAAATGGATTGCATTTACTATAAACCAAATGAGCAATACCTTCATTTAATAGGGTTAGCACATTCTATGGCCATGCTCGAGCATTTAAACAATACTTTAATTATCCTTATCATGAAATACTTGCACAATAACCTTAACAAAAAAATTAATTTAATATTTTTATATAATTACATTGCCCATTTTCATGAAAGGACCCCTTGGTGCATAAATTGGTTTATCTATGCAAGTATTGTAAACTTTTGATCTTCTGTTGTTTATGGTTGGGTTTTCCATAAATCGTTTCAAGTTGTTATACCCACATATCAACCAACTCCTGTTCATGTTCCATTACCCTAATCTAAACTTTTTCCTAATATATGTTTCAAATAAATAGGTGGGACATTGGGTTTAAAGAAATTAAGCCCAGCTTTTTGTCATTAATTGTTTTAAAGTAACCTTTTTCCTAACATTAATATTATTTTCATGGAATATTTTTTAAATGAATTTATGTATTCACATACACACATATATCTAATGAGGTTCCTATTTTTCTTTTCTTTTTCATTAAAGGAGAGGAAAATGAAGGTGACTCCATGACAAAAATATGAATGATAAAAAAACCTTCCCACTGGTTGGGGTCCCCACCACATTAGGTCTATAACATAAATTGATAGTATGTACACAATTTAGGGCTATGCAAAAATAATTCCAAAATTAAGTTTAACACTTAGTTTTTTTTAAATTGTTAAATTTCACCATTAAAGTTATGCAACCAATTTTTCTGTGTTTATTTAATTTAGGGTCAATGTAAGGATTTTTTGTTACATACAAAGGTTTTAACTCAACATTTAAAAGTTCATTATATAGGTTTACTTAATTTTTCAAATTCAAACCTATGCATGCATTAGGTTGTAATGTCTACATGATGAAGGTTAAAGTTTTCAATTTGTAATATCGTACCCTATCACCCTATGTTAAATCCCAAATTGCAATACCTAGGTAAATCTATGTTATGTAACCCCCCTTGATTTCATAATGCAAAAACCTATTCCCTCATCATTTAAGGTTATGTAAAATCATCTTGTTTACTAAATGTAATACTTGCATTTAGTGTATAAAAACAATAGGATGTATCCAAAATATACCTATTTTTAAAAAATTAATCAATTATCAATACCTTCATCTTTAGGTGTAAACATTGACTATGAGCATGTCCTAATTTTTCCAAACCTTAATTTGCAATAGCTACATCATTTGTAGTGAGTGTTATAGTGATCATTAAGGTAATTTTATATTTATTACTATAATGTAATATTACCAATTTACCATAGTAAGCTTATCATTATACCTACATAAATTTATATTGTGTGCCCTCATCAAAAGCCCCTTTTTCGTTAATAAAAAATTATTATGCAGGTATTGCTAACTTAATCCCTCTTCATCTAAATTTATTTAAGGGGGTCTTGTTCACCAAATGCAATACTTACATTTAATGGACTGAATGTAATAAAAAATATCCAAATGATATTTATAACTAAAGCAAATCATCATTCTAATGAAAAAGGTAGGACGATACCTGCATTAAGTGATCAAATCCCCCTCTAGAAGGAGTAGAGAATTTGCAATACCTTCATCTAACATAAAAATTTCAAGGAGTTTGGAGTTGCTGAGAGCGAGTTGGAAGTCATTTTGTGTTCAAGTCCCAGTTTGAAGTGATCTCAAGGAAGTAGCAAGATCTTTCATTTTATGAAGTTAAATGAATTGAAATTTTGAGAGATGATAGTAAACATAGTTGTTCATGTTTCACCAAAATTTTAGATCAATCCAAGGCATATGTGAATACTCACAAAAGATATGAAATTATATGCAATACTTGTGTTAGTGCTCGTTAACCTTTAACTATGATATACCCTAAACCTTGCAATACATGCATGCAATACCAATTAAACGCCATAAAAAACAAGATGGGTAAGCATTACTCGCATATTGACCTAGTGATTATTGTGTAATTGACTTGCAATACCCACCTATATATAATGTTTGAATGAAATATTCTTGTTTGGGAATTTTAGAAGATACGTGTTATATAGCCTTAATAATGTAACTTTAACTTTTAAACCCTATATGTTTATTGATACAAAAATCAATGCATTGACACATAAATAATCTTTTTTTTTGACACAATTGTAATATGATGCACATTTTAGTAATGGAAAATTAAAATAGGGGATAGGTACAAATAAATTTATGTTTTTTTTTACTCATGAGCCCTCTTTTTATGGATATTTCCATATTCTAACATCGTCTCACACCAATCCTTCATCCAGTGCACTAAATTACCAAGTCCATCATTGACACAATGAAATGCCATGTTGGGATGCATGACTTCATTCACCTTGGAAAGGCGAATATTTCGTACATTTGTTGCTATAACATGCAACAATGATGTGGTGTGGTTTATGAGTTAAACCCCATTTTTTTTTACTTCATTGATCATTTTTTGCATTATGTCACCCATTTGAGCAAGCGTTTTTTTCGTGGAGGTCGATGAACTTGAAGGTTGGTTGTGATCTTTCTTTTTTTCGACATTAGGGGAGGTATCATCCAATCTCATAAGATTGCACATATCAACAACCCATGGTTTTTCAAAGTGATCTTCATCGACCTTTTCATCATTAGATTCATTGTCATAAATATGCAAATAGGTAAGGTCTGTAAACATGGCAATGAAACCTTCACGATCAAATCCATACCATGTCCCACAATATTGAATGATATATTTTTTAATGAGAATAATACATGTAAGAAAAATGGCAACTTGATGTTTACACAAGTTTCCATGCAACGCCCATTCACATGTGCAACAAACATACTTGGTGAAAGGAAGTGGGACCTTATATGTCATATTCGGATGTTGTTGGTTTCGTACCATCCATGCATTGCTAGTTTTGTTCAAATCATCTATCCCATGGGTGACATTGGTGTGAGGGATTAATGTGGCTTTCTCAGCATTCGTTTTCACAATGCGTTCCACAATTTTATTTCTTATGAATCTATTTTTCTTCATTTCAATTGTGTGCATGTAATGTCTTGCAACAATTATCATGAGTCTCCACACTAACCAATCAATTCGTCAACCTCGAATCCTTTTTGTTTCCAAAGAAAACCAACATTTCAATGCCCCATGGTAAGACTCAATTGATGTTTGTGTGTCTTAATTTGAATGTGGCACTTGTCGAAGCAACACCATCCACAAATCTATAATAAGATATAATGTGCATCCATAAATTATTGTGCAAGTATTGCATTTCCTTCTACCATATATAATATGGATTAGGGTCATAATGTGGGTATTGCATTTTTCCCCCATATACAGTGTGCATCTTTAAATTGTCATGCAAATATTACATTTAAAGCTCCTACATATAGTGTGGATTAGGGTCATAATGTGAATATTACACTTTGCCCCCACATATAGTGTGCATTTTAAAATTATCATGCAAGTATTACATTTAGTGCTCCCACATATAGTGTGGATTAGGGTCATAATGTGAATATTACACTTTGCCCCCACATATAATGTGCATTTTAAATTGTCATGCAAATATTACATTTAGTGTTCCCACATATTATGTGGATTAAAGTCTTAATGTGGGTATTGCATTTTGTGCCCACATGGGATTACTAAATCCATCATTTGTGTTTTTACCTTATTCAAAGAATGAATATTTTGGGATATGCACAACATGGTGCAACAACAATAATGGATTGAGAGTTAATTCATGTACCAACTTGGAAATAATAGGTCCAAAAATATCAAGTCCATGAATCATCGGGTAAATGTTGGGTGAAGCTTTCAATGATCTTGTTTCTCACACGAGTCATGAAGGCTTCAATGCTTTCATTTGGTTTAATGGGCATGTACATGACAGTGTGAAGGTCATCCAATATTACACATCGCACTTCATTGTCTTTGATTTTTTCCATCGAACGTAAGTGCCAAACCTTTAAAACGTGCCATGCACAAAAGTAAATGGACACTTGATTGTCACCCCACACAATCCTCACCATGTATAAAATACCAATTTATTATCATTTCAACTAATAACATTATTTAAAATGGAATATGTGGGATGAAATTTTGAAATGGCTACATGTACATAAAAGCTCAAAAAAAGGTAAAATGAAAATAAAACTCATCACAATGCTCGTAATTCTTGTGGAGCATCATCAACTATGAAACATGAAGGTTTCCATTTAAGGTTTTTCTTTGAAAGTTTTGTTTTCAAAAAAGTTAGCCATTCCACCAAATCATCGCATGTTTGGTGGCTTGTAATGATCCATGCAACTGGCATTCCAGTGCGATATGCATCAAACACCATCAATGTGAACAAATGAAATTTCACATCATTGGTGTCGAAGTTGGCATCCATTGATATTGCCCCATTATCACCTAATGAAACCATGGCTTGCAATTGAAATGGGGTTTGTATCCCTATTATGAATGGGACATGAATCCCATCATCCTCATTTGCATTTTGAAAATAAAACACATCATTTGGATGACTAAATGCCCATGTGCAAAAGGAAATGGCTAGATTTTGGTGTAAACACTAACTCCTTTTTTTGTGTTTGTGATCCAAGTAAGCAATGTCTTGTTGTCTAATGAAATCATCCCTTATCATCGTTTCTCCTGCATGGATTCTAGCCCACCATATTGCCTTATGCTTATCATATATTTGCTTGACGGTGTAACCTAAACCCAATTGGGTCCAAATGTGGTCCTTGAGGGCTTATGACATTCGTGGGGCAAAAAAAAATGGTTGTGTACTGGAATCAAGGTCATGTTTGCCATGTGCAAGCTAACCATTGACTCGTGTATGACCTTGATGGTAGAAGATTATCTCTACCACCCCAAGTCGTGTGTACAATCGCCTAATTGAAAACTAAGTTAAACAACCTCGTTTAATGGATTGATGGTGATTTGGGTCTCCACGATAATTTTCTGACCCATACTCACATGCATACCTACAAAATGTGAAATCAATTTAAAACCTAAAATTTGGTACAATATGAGGTTAAAAAACAAGTTCCATATAACAAAAGTGAACAATAAAACATCATACCAAATATGGCCGAAGTGGTTTTGGATTATTAGCATTTTTACATTTTCTTGTGAGGGTACTCGCTTATAAATGTTCCATTCCATTGGGGAGTCTTCATGGCTTTGTACACTGTTTAAAAATTCTGAGATTCGTGCATGTGGGATGTATGCACACTCAACTTCGATTATATGTGCCCCTCCATGCCAAACATTTTTTTTCCACACCAAGTCCATGTTATTAAAGGGTGATTTCTTTGGGTTTTGAATCTCAATATATTGAGATTTTGAAGCATGACCCATGTTTGAAACTATGCCTTGAACTAATTGTACAAAAAAAAATAAAAATTAATATTGATGTCCAAAATTTTATATTTGCAATATGTTGAATTACATGTTAATTGTCACATTCAATACTAATGCAAATGTACATGTTTTAAGTACTTAATTTGTATCGTTCATTTAAACCTTATACAATCAATGCACATAATACCCTAAATGTTAAATATGGAGAACATATGATATGGTCTATGGCCATAATTGTAAATTTTAAATCCATATTATTTATGGATAATCTAAATGTAATACCCACATGATAGTTAACAAACAACACTATTTATGGAAAAAATAAATGCAATACCTACATGACAATTTTAAAATGCACATTATATATGGGGTAAAAATGCAATACCCACATTATGACCCTAATCCACACTATATGTGGGAGCCCTAAATACAATACCTAAATGACAATTTTAAAATGCACACTATATATGGGGTAAAAATTGTAATACCCACATTATGACCCTAATCCACACTATATGTGGGAGCCCTAAATGCAATATCTACATGACAATTTTAAAATGCGCACTATATATGGGGTAAAAATGCAATACCCACATTATGACCCTAATCCACACTAAATGTGGGAGCCCTAAATGCAATACCTACATGACAATTTTAAAATGCACACTATATATGGGGGAAAAATGCAATACCCACATTATAACCTTAATCCACACTACATGTGAAAGCCCTAAATGCAATACCCACATTATAACCTTAATCCACACTACATGTGAAAGCCCTAAATGCAATACCTACATGATAATTTAAAGATGCACACTATATACGAGGGAAAATTGCAATATCCACATTATGACTTTAATCCACATTATATATGGAAGCCCTAAATGCAATACCTACATGATAATTTAAAAATGCACACTATATGTGGGGCCAAAGTGCAATACCCACATTATGACCATAAGTCACACTATATATGGGAGAAAAAAATGCAATACTTGCATAATAATTTAAAGATGCACACTATATGTGGGTAGCAAAATGTAATATTGGCATTATGACCCTAAATCCACACTATCTATGGGAGACCAAAATGTTAAATCCATATATCAAACATGGAACATTATTAGTGGAATTTGATGACCGTATTAAAACCATCCAAGGAAATTGATTTCCTTAAATTAAAAACAAAACAATAAAAAAACATAAGAAAATGATTAAGGAAAAATATCATATTGTTGATGTTAAAGGATGATATCTCATTCAAAGAAGTTGTATCTTGATTTGAAAACATAACCTAAATAAATGAACACACATTTCATTAAACTTAAAACTTAAAACCCTAAATAATCCTAATGATAAATGTTTTCAACCTAACGATCATACAAACAAAACTACAAATGGAATACAAAAAACATTTATAACAACTATGTTTTGAATTTTAAAGTTAATCAATTAAAAATTATAATGAATGGAAGCATTAACCTTAGAGTTTAAAACTAATTACCCCAAAAAATTATATGTAAACCTAAACAATTTTAATAGTAAATTTCATAAAAATTAATAACTATATAAACATATACAAATGCCATACAAAATAATCTTTTAGGAGTGAATAATGAATTAAAATTGAAATACAATGAAAAGAAAAAATTAAATGAATGAAATAAGAATTTATTCTCTTACCTTTAATGTGGTCACTTCAACTTGAAACTTTTTTCATTCACCTTCAAAAAAGATAAAATGCATCTTGTTGCAAGTATTTGTATGTGAAAATTTGGCCAAATTCCCCCCCCAAAATCCAACCTAAGATTGATTTTGATTAAAATAAACAATTATGCAAATATTCATAAATGCTTGATGTCTTTTTAACTCTAAATTTAGCAAGCCTATTCCTTAATTAAACTAAGTACATCTTGCATTAAATGGTCCAAAGTGGAGGTAAAGGACTACCACCAGAAAAAAATTTGCAATTGTAATACCCACATTTTACATTATATTTTTTGCAATTAAAGTCCATAATTTGCAAGTGCATAGGTAGGTATAATGATATGTGGGTAGGTAGGTTTTGCCAATAAATAGATGTTTTGCAAATAATTAAAATGGCATTATTGAAAAAGGTATCTTTTTTTAAAGCTATTTTTAAAAATAGGAATTAAGTGAAAGTTTAACCAATAAAATATATAAAGTTTGCCACGAAATAGAAGTTTAATTAAAAAGAAATATAGGTTTAGCCAAAATACACAAATTTAACCAAGAATAAATATATGTTTAACAAAGAGAAATAATTTTAACTAAGAAGATATATAGGTTTTGGCAAAGGATATAAGTTTAGTCAAGAAATATAAGCTTAGCCAAAAGATATAGGTTTTGCCAAAAGAAATAAGTTTAGCTAGTAAAATATATAAGTTTAGCCAAGAAAAAATATTTTAGTCAAGAAACATAAATTTAACCAATAAAAAATATAGGTTTAGCCAAAAGATAGAAGTTTAGCCAATAAAAAATATAGGTTTAGGCAAAAAATAAAAGTTACTTAATAAGATATATAGGTTTAACCAAGAAATAGAAGTTTAATATAAAATATATATGTTTAACCAAGAAATAGAAGTTTAATATAAAATATATATGTTTAACCAAGAAGAAATATAGGTTTAGCCAAGAGATAAAAGTTTAGTCAAGAAATATAAGTTTAACCAAGAAAAAATATAGGTTTAGCTAAGAAATAGAAGTTTAGTAAAAAACACTAAAAAATAGTGAAAAAATAAAAGTTAGCTAGTAAGATATATAAGTTTAGCTAAGAGAGAGAAGTTTAATCAAAATTATATATAAGTTTAGCGAAGAAATAAAAATTAGCTAGTAAGATATATAGGTTTAGTCAAGAGATAGAAGATTAATCAAGAAAAAATATAAGTTTAGTGAAAAAATAAAAGTTAGCTCATAAGATATATAGGTTTAGTCAAGAGACAAAAATTTAGTCAAGAAAAAATATAAGTTTAGCGAAGAAATAAAATTTATCCAATAAAATATATAGGTTTAGCCAAGAGATAGAATTTTAGCCAAGAAAAACTATAAGTTTAGCCAAGAAGAAATATAGGTTTAGCCAAGAGGAGATAAGAGTTTTGCCAAGGTAAATAAAGGATTAATTATTGGTTAGTAGGCAGGGCTAAGATTTAGGTCAATATAGTAGCTAGGTGGGTGGGTAGTATGGAGGTCAGGATTGAGAAAAAATTGGCAATGAACAAAAAAAATGATCAAAGGTCAGCAGGGAAAAAAGATTGACTGTGATAGAATGTTGGTTAACGTAAGGTAAAGAGCTGAATGAAAAAGAGGCGAATCATCCAGCCCATCCTATGGACAGAACAGCCAACTGGTACAGTCATGAGGGCTGGTTCACTCTGGCCTCTCAAGTCCATTAATTGGCCCATAAACATTTATTGACCCGAAGAGGGTGAGAGTTGTTGAAGTTGAAGCAACTTTAGGGAGTCTAGGGGATCATGTAAAACCACCCACAATTTGTGTGCGAGAGAAGCATGTCCCTAATCAGACTCCAGAGGGTACTGACTACTGACTCTTGATTGCTGGAATGGCCATGGTGGACTATCAACTGTAGTTGCTGAAGTCAAGTGAGTGAAGAAATGCATACTTTGAAGGCATTCTCATGGTCTTAGCATTATGCTCTGTCACGTATATTTGATAAGAGTAATAGCACTCTTGTTTTTATTGTATCCTGAACTGTGGCAAACACTAATGTGTTGGTGTATTTCCAGATAGAAGCAATCTAGTTTTGTATTGATAGGCCCCATCATTCCAACTCTCTTCACACTTTTCTGATCTAGTTAATCAACTGGATAATGGAATGCTACCATGGACTAGGTACCTGGTGAGAGGATGCCAGCTACTGGATATAGTCTCTTGCCCCTGTACAGTATCCATCCACAAGCCCATGACAGCAATCTTCCCTTGATTGATTTTGGGTGCAGCGAAGCAAATGATCTCCAGCCAAATCACAAATGCACACATTTTTACGGACATGGAGATGAAGGACAGCTACATTTGACTCAACAAATAATTCCTATTGCCAGTCTCCAGATCCATCTGGTTTTCTCAAAAGATTTTATTTGTGGGTCCAAATTGCTTGCAGAGTGTTCTGCCCATTCTACCTTTGGAGAAAATGGAGATGGACAGGATGATCAATCTTGAGAATGTCTTCTTTACTGCATCCCCACATCAACAGCTGAGCCTGGAGAAAAGAAAAAGGATGTTCACCATGAACTCAGCCTTTAGTTTGGAGGTTGTAGAATCCAGTCAGGTAGACACTGAATGTCAGCTTGATAGCCATGGATGCAAACCTGATAGTTTCTTACTTGGAGGTGAGACCTGGAGGCATTGGAACATTGATGGGAATTTGAAATATGCTGAACAGGACCCAGATGAGGAAATTTCCAGCAATATCAGAAACTCAGAAGTTCATATTGAGAGGAGCTTGTGCAAAATCAACAAGCAGAATGTTTATCACATTCTGGTCATGAGGATGCACAAGAGATTCTCATCCTTGCCTACAAGAGATTCATTACACTCTAGAGACTCCAACCAATCCCAAGCTCACATACATTATAAGTTTAGCTACAGAACAGGGATGTAAGGAGACAATGGTGGGGGTTGAAGAGTCTACTAAATTAGCACAGGACTCAGAAGACACAGCGGCAGGCAGTGACACTTAGATGAAGTTGATGGGGCGGTTGAGCACAGAAGAAGCCAATTATGAGCATGACATGCTGATGGCTCCCTGTACCAATTGGCAAATTGATGAAGCCCAGTATGATATTCAACTACCTGTGCTTGAGCCTGGCAGAGAATCCTTCAAAAAGGATTGTAATGATATCCCAGGGGTGGGGAAGTATTCTAAAGACATGGAGCTTTATCCTCATCCCAACACCTGGCAAGTTTGCTAAAAGATTCTATCAAAGTTTTTTTCAATGATGTTTCAGCCTCATCAATTTTCCAGTATTTTCAAGTCCCTCTCAATTCACTGTTGCTGTCACTGCTACAATATGCTCCCTTGTCAGATTTGTGGAATCTCATCCCTAACTGTCATCTGTGAATGCAGATCACAGAGTATAAGGATCTCAACTCAAAACAATGGAGAACTTCACCAAGGATGAATACATCCTACATATACAGAGGATAGTGGACATAACAATAAGGTTTTCTCCAACTGAGGCTACATGCAATCCATTCTCTTCTTCAATTTCAATTTTCCCTAACAAGATACAGGGTTTTCAATGACAGAAGGAGCCCTGGCTTCACATGAGGTTGCTCAAAATATCGTGGAGTTACAAGGTTTTGCTTCCACCCAATTTTGCACTCACAGGTTTGCACACATTGTACACTTCTCTTGACTGTATTCTAGACCTGCAACTGAAAATTAAAATTTTCAAAGTTGATAAATACAGTCTGAAGAATTTTCATCAAATGACCCAGGCATCACCAAGATGGTTGATGGGAAGCATGGATTGCTCAAGACCCAGGAACAAAGTACTACTATCTTGGCACATTTGGTCCTTATTCTACACCTGATTTCTGATGAGTGTATGCCTCAATTCTATGCATTTCCAGTGTTAAGCACTCATGACAACATTACCTTATATGTGATATTGGGTCCAGGCACACAAGAAGAGGCAGCAATGACCTATGATCAAGCTGCAGTTTAGTGTCAGAGAGTCAATGTTATCACCAATTTCCACCCTTCTTGCTACCTTTGAGATGCCAGCAAGTCTACATCAAGCCCTGCAGTCTCACCACACAAGGAGATAAATCCAACAACAGTATTCCATCCTCAGAAATCAATCACACTTGCTGGCTTGCACATGTGACCAAACCCCTGGGCCAGCAATTTCGAAAAAGTTTTCACAGAAACCAAGGGGAGACAATGGAAATAAAGGAGAAAGTAATCTAGATCCATCTTAAGAAGTTTTGGATGACATTGGCTGGTTCTCTCCAAGTGTGGTGCTTTGTATTCCATTGTATAGATAGAGGATGCTTCTACCACCATCTTGTGAGCTTGGAGGCATGATCACAAAGGCTTATGCAGCTCTTGAAGGGAGAGTTATTACAAGTACAATAAACCTCACCAAAGTGGCAGTTTAACTATCATTGTGCAAAGCAAGATTTCTATCACAAGCTATCAATAGATGCTCAGTAACACATGATTAGCCGATAATTCCCAACTTTAGATTCACAATCACAGGTCACAGGTGATGGAAGATCTGGACACCAAACTCAGCTCTTCTTTCAATTCTTGAATACTTGGCCCATTTCTGGACTTGCATACTGGTATATAGACTTTTCAGGTATACTGTAGCAGGAGAGGAGTTAGTGTTCCTCAATTATCAGATGCAGTCTCTGGACAAAACAGATGAGCAGTAATTTTGAGCTTCATCTTTGTGACAGGACATGGTTCCTGCCTGTAGATTGGATCATTGAGATTCTGATCGTGTGCAATTCAGGATCAAACTTGAAGGCAATATGATTATGTATACATTACTTCGTAAAGGCACCACACAATAGTACTTCATCAAATACTCTACCTACGATCGATGTTTTGGGGTTTGGGCCAAGCCTTCAATTTGTTGATTAAGGGACATGATATTGTAAAAAAGGAACCCAACCAATAATTGGTTATTGTCTTCATTTTAGAAAGCAATTGCTGCAATCGCATTCAATAACACATAAGAATACCACATTACATTAGCTTTATGCTCAATTTGATAAGCCCATGGAATTATATGTATTCAAGTTAGGTAGGTACATAGTTTAAGCAGCCATAGAATGAGGGTCTTGATCACAAGATTTCTGCACTTTTCTTTACAGCACTTTCATATGGGAGGGTGAATTTAAAGTTGTGCTTTTCTTTTTTCCAAGGTTGAAAATCTCCTTACCATAGTTGTTGAAGGGTAGAACTGTGATTCCCATGCTTGCACTGAAGCTGATGGTCAGTTTCATTTCCACAATTATTTTTATTTGTGAAAATGAAATTGATAATTGATTGTCAAACATCCAACTTTCCCTACTGTATGCAGAAGGGGAGGAACCCAAAATAGTGAGGATATTAATTTCCAAATGTGACTAATGTTATTCATAACTACATGAATGACAAGAAAAGTAAGGCAGAATCCAGATGGGCAGCCAGTCTGTTATAAAGGTGGCAGGCAAGAACAGCATCAGATAGCAATCAATCAAAAGCAACTAGCCTCCGTCACATTTGACATAAAATGACACAAGAAAATTTCACAAGTGTGAGCAAAAAGGAGACCAGCCCCTCAATGACTTGTGCAGTCACCCTGTGACAGTAGCAGTACAGCCTTCACCCATACTACAGGTAGGATACATCTCCACAGTTAATTTTAGTTGACTCAAGATCTTGTAATTTTAGCTTTGTGTGCGATCATCAATTTAGAGCAAAACATTTACCATTCATTGAGTCAGTACATATGAGAAAGGAAGGCAGTGCTGGGGGGCACAAAATTCATGGTCTGCCAATATATTTTCAAGAGGGAAAGCTTTCCGCAAAGTTTGCTAGAGACACTCCCTCCAACTTCCTCAGCATATTCAACCTCTCATATGATATATATTTTGCAGAAAGGAAAGGGTGGGCTTGCTTACCTATTATTTCCTTGTGCTTCCAACTCCCTGAACAATTCTTTGGCAAGCATATCAGATCACAGATGCAAAACAGCCTTGTACAATGACTGAAAAGCACTCAATGTTTTGTGCACAGAACTATTGCTTCAGTTGCAATCTAGACAGACTCAAACAAAAGCTTTCTGTGCTTTGGTCCATTGCTGAGCAAGCATATCTGGAAACAAATGAAACCTGCTCGACCAACATTGGATACAAAAAATTCTCAGGAAAATGGCATCATCTTGAAGCAATTCAACCAAGCTCCTCCTTATGTAACTATATCACTGTGTGATAATTTAATATGCACACATTCTTCTGCCAACACACTGCGTGACATTATGTTCTCCATTCAATCTAGCATCAGGCACCATCCACAAAAATCTTTTATGAGTCGTGGAAGTCTTCCAACCTGCATTTGAGGAGGAACTGCTTAAGTCGAGGAACTTTACCTGCATCATGGTATAGCCTGCAGCTTTCATTTGCAGCCATCAATCACAAGGAGAAAGGCCCTCTGTACCAGAAATTGCCCCTGCCAATCAAACTAGGAGGGTGCTAGCTGGCTACCCAGCACTACCTCCCATACAAAGTTCTTTGACAGATAAGACACCAATCTTAGCTTGTCCAGTTCTTTGAGAAGGAAGAATGGAGGGAAAGATTATATCATGAAGAACAAGGAGGTCTAAGGTTCTAGGATCTTGAAGCCAGGCACGTGCAACATGGCCAGCACAAACAAGTCGCCCTTCATTGTACCTTCCCACATGAAATGGAGCCCTGATCTCCAGGAGATGTGATTCCACTGCACGCTTGAGAATGCTATCTCCTGCTACCTTGCTGTGCTTGCCCCAACCTGTCAAAATGCTGTTTCCACCCCCAAGCAACCTAGTATCAGAACGGCTGTGGCTGAATTATAGACATATACATGTCATCACACATAGCTATACATCCTGTGGATCCTGGACAAGGACATGAGAGGACATGATATACCTGAGAACACGTGGCAGGTCATGACCTTCCCACAATAAGGCTCTGAGATCAAGAAGCCACACATGAAGTATTGCTTGTGCTGCACCTACAGACATGAGATGTAGGTCCAGACAAAACTGTTGCTCTGAGCGCCAATAGGCATTATCCCACACTTGCCGGCGCTTGGCAGCAACCACAACTTTCTGAGCTCCTTCCCTCTATAGCACACAAAACACACCACCATTGTAACAGGAATCCTGTGCTAGAACAAAGGGAGCAATAATATTATTTTGGAAGCCTGTTTTGGCAGGATAGAGGGAGCACATTAGTCATTCATGCACCAGAGAACTAACATAAGGTATGGTCCACACCTGGCCAAAGTGCCACAGCACATCAGTGAGAGCATTGTAAAAGGCTGCCCCAGTGGTATAATCCATGCGGGCTATCTCATCAAATAGCCCTTCAGCCTCTCCCCACACATGTTGCCGCAAACCCATTAGCAACCCATGGGCCACACCATACACCCGACTATCAAATAGACGCATTTCCTCCAATAAAACCGATGCCTCCTGCAATGAGGCACACCGACTGCGTTCCAATGGGAAGTCAATCTCACTGACTACTTTGCCTCTCACTGCTGCTCATCCTCTTCAATCAACAAGACAGGGCAATGCTCTGACTGACAATAAAACTGAGGATGTGCAATTTACATCACTGAGCTTGGACAATAAGCACCATGAACCTGCTGAAATATGTACTACCACTGGCTGTGAGGACACTGCATACTCATAACATATAAGTAGAACATGAACAGCAACACTTCATGCAGCAAATCAAGGGTAGGAACCGGGCACTGAAGAGAAGTGCTCACCTGCAGGCATTAAGAATTGCAGAAAATGTCACAACATTTGGTTTCAGACCAAACTGAGGCATTTCATGGAAGACACTGACAGCTGCCAGTATATTACCATGCTCTCCACTATTGCCTTGAAGCTGCTGCACCCTGCTTGAGAATTCTAACGCCACAGGATCATCCTTCACATATTTGAACATGGCAGGATTGATGGCACTCCCCTTCACAAAGTTTGGACTATCCCCCTGCGTTTTCCAACAGGAATATCCAAGTGGTGTGCATGCAATGCATCCCTTCAATCAGATTTCTTGAATGGTGAAAGTGGTATGTGTTTTGCACCACATTGCATAGGTCCAAATGAGCAATTTTATTTTTTTTGCAGCATCTAACAGTTTAAGTACCTGGCTGTTTCGACCATAAGCATCAATGAGCGAGTTATAAGTCACAATATTGGGCTGTATACCAGCCTGCATCATCTCCTGCAGCAGCTCCACCGCATCATCCACAAAGCCACACTTGCAATAAGAGTCAATGAGCGCACTGTAGAGAACCACATCAGGCTTGAGCCCAGCACTCTTGAACTCTTGGAAAACCTGTTTGGCCTCATGATGCAAGCCACCCTTGGAATATGCATCAATGATGGCCGAGTACGTGAGCACATTAGGAACAAGGCCCTCTGCTTTCATCTTCTCAAATAGACCTGCCGCATCATCATGCTTCCCCTGTTTCCCAAATGCATCGATGAGTGCATTATAGGTGACCACATCTGCCTTCAAGCCTACCCTTTCCATGTCCTTGCATGTGGTTCGTGCCTCCTCAAACCTACCGAGCTTGGCATAGATGTCTATGAGTGTGTTGTATGAAACACGATCTGGCCTTATGCCCCTGTCTTTCATCTCATGGTACAAGCTTATGGCTTCCTCAAAACAACCAAGCTTTGCATATCCATCAATCATGGTGCTGTAGGTGACCACATTGGGAGTAATTGACTTCTGATGCATTGACATCATGATGGTTGCAGCAAGCTCCATCTGGCCCCCCTTGCAAACTGCATCAATGAGAGTATTGTAAGTAAAAATGTCCTGTTCAATTCCTCTGCGCTGCATTTCGGAGAAAACCCTTTGTGACTCCTCCCAGAGACTGCCCCGGCTGCATACAGCAATGAGCGAGTTGAAAGTGATTCGGTCCGGTTCCACACCTTCCCTCTGCATCTCGTCAAATATGTCTAGCGCTTTCTTCAAGTCGACACCCCCCTTACCACAAGCGTCGATGATCGTGTTGTAAGTTATGAGGTTAGGTTTGCACCCGGCCTTCTTCATGGACTGGAAAACCTTCAGCGCCTCACTGCATCTGCCGCTGCGGCCATAAGCACTAACCAAAGCGGAGTAAGCATACACGTTGTTTCCAAACCCTGCCTTGTGCGACCTGAGGAAAACTTCCTGCGCAATCTCCACTTTGCCTAGTCTCCCCAAAGTGCTGATCATGATACTCGCCAGCTTACTCCACTCACTCCGAATCTGCTCCTGTTGCACCATCCAGTCGTAGCTTTGCAACGCGCGCTCCCACTCCCCTCTGTTCCCTAGCTCCCGCAAAAGGTACGGGAAATCCTCCATTCCCACGAGCTGGTGTGACCATTTGTCGAGCAACGGCGCAGTGCTTCTTATGGACGGCGCCTGCAAAATCTCTTGGGCGGCCATGTCTGCCTCGGGACTATGCTTTCCGAGATAAAGCTTCTGTCGTCCATGATGGAACTTGGAAACCAACCTAGTGGACCTCCGACCACAGAATTCGGAATTCAACCCACCTTGCTGCGCTTGCACGTTGCTGCTGCTGCTGCTGCTGTTAGTACTCTGCGTCCCACTCCATGCCCAACCGGGAGAAGTCGCTCGAGCTGCTGCTGCTGCTCCTCCCGAACCCACTGCTACACGCTGCGCCGCTCCTCCCCATGCCTCCCCACTCCACTGCTGCTGCTGCTGCTGCTGACTTGTAGGTCTTAATCTTCCACCTCTTCTCCTCCCGCTTCCACTCTGCCCTGCCGCTGCTCCCAACCCTACTCCTGCTGTTCCTCCTACCCCTGCTCCCGCTGCACCTGCCGCCTCTGCGGACCAGAACGACGCCCCGCTCGCCATCGCTGGGCCGCGCGAGCTTTGCTGCGGCTCTTTGTTCCTCTCTCTTCCTGTCCTTTTCTTCACCCCCCCTCGTGTGCGTGTCTTGTCCGCTTGCGTCCCAAACCACGTCCCAAACCACGTCCTGGTTGCAAACTATTTTGGGCAGAGCCAGGAATGATTTCTTTTGGCGAATTTTCACCAAATGGCGACTTTTTGTTAAAATGGCGAATTTTTTTTTTTTTTGAGTTTTGGAGATTTTCTGTTTTTCTTGTAGCCAGATTTGGCTAAATAATCTTGTGCTGATCGCCACTTTTGGTTCAACGTGAGAAAATTGAAAGAAAAAAAACACTGTGATCGCCACTTCAGCTACATCACAAATTTGGAAAAAAGAACACTGCGACTCGGGACCTCAAATGCAGGTCCTGTCACGTGGACTTCAAATCTGCTCAATAATATCTCCATGACTTTAAAAACGCCTATTTGTGCGCTGTTATTATTAGTAGTCACTCATTCCTTCCGTAGCGTCTGTGGCATCAAAAGTGGCTTATTTCGGTTCAGTAGTGTCAAAAGTGGCGTAGTTCGAAGTGGCATGTTGCAGTTCATTGGCGTCAAAACTTCAAGCGGCCAATTTTTTTCACTGGCAAATTTTTTCGCCAAAAAGGGAAATTCAAAATTCAAAAGCTCAAAGATGAATTGATTTTGGGGGGGTTTCAATAGCCAGAAGGGAGGAAAAAAAGAGTAAAATTTTTCAGATTTTTGTTTTCAGTGTGTAGCCATAAATATAGAAGGTTGATTTAAAATTTAGACTTTATATGTGGTTTCTATAGCCAGATTTAGCTAAATCCTCCTAGGGATCATCGCCATTTTTATTTTTCTACATCTTCCTATGGCTGATCGCCACTTACGCTGGTACATTAAAAATTTCACTAAAACAACATTGGTCAAAAGTGGCGGCTTGCGAAGTGGCACGTTTCGATTCACTGCTTTTCTATCTCGAAAATGAATCGAGACGGTCCAATTTGATAATCCACCGAATCGAACGAGTGTCAAGGGCAGTTCGAAATGGCAGGTAGTGTTTTTTTGGAGTTCTCGCGAACCGTGCATTTTGACGAACTGAGATCTCGACTGGGACCAGGGCATATCCCTGCAGATGCGCGGGTTTGGAACCTGGAATTCGGTGGTGATTTGGGGGCTGTCTTTTATTAGGAAAGAGGAAGCCAGCTGGAGAAGCTACTTGACGTGGTTGCGTGTGGTTCGTAAGGCGAGTGTGGAGCGTCAATACTTTGGCTGCAATTTGGTGGCATGAATTCCTTCCTGCACAGAATGATTTCGTTCCCCCACTTCCCGACTATCTACTTAGAACGCTGCGCTTTAGACACGCATGCGTCTGGGATTTTTGGCTGGCTACAGGTATGTAAAGCCCCCCCAGGTCGAGGGCATTAGCAGAAGAAGGGCCCACCTCAAGGCGAAAGTGAAGTGTGGGCCCTTCTCCTGCTAATGCCCTCGACTAAGGGCATTACCAGATATAAATATTTGGGCTCAGGGTTGCTTCGCACTACGACTGATGATGATTAAATTGTTTTTTGTGCACATAATATTTTTTTATTAATTAGTCTTTTCAAAAAAAATTATTTTATTATATGTCATTCCGTTTCAGTAAATTTTGTTTATATTTTTTATTTGATAAGCAAAATGTCGACGAAAGTCCGATTTGTTAGATAAATTCACAACAAAGTACAAATAGACCCCAAAAAAAAAAAAAAAAACCATTAAATTTTTTTCTTAAAACAACAAAATACATATCGACAAAAACATTAAAAGGGTGCAAGACAAACAAGAAGAAATAATTTTGAATTGGAATTTGATCTATGACAAGTTATAATCCAAAATGACTCTAAAATTGTGGCAATGACAATCACCAAAATAACCATCCTGCATAAACCAATTCCAATGAAACATTGTTACTAGAATAAATGGGTTTTTTCTTTTTTCTTTTTTCTTTTTTTTTCCCAGCATCAGCTATCACAGGGAAAGGAAAAAAAAAAAAAAAAACTGATGTGAGGGATTTCGTGTATGGTAAACTCCATGGGCCGACATTTTACCAGAATAAGTGACCCTGGTGCAGGAGCCAAGGGCTTTAAATTCTGGTAAAGACCTGCCCCAAGGGCTTTACCCAGTGTAAAAACCAGCTGCTTGTTGCCACTTTTTCTTCAGTGTGTGGGGTTGCAGAGATGGTTAGGCACTAATTAATTATTTTTGGATTTGCCAAAAACAATTGAAAAATTACTAACTGCTCAAATCATTTCATTTTAATTTTCATAAATATAACTCTCCCCCAACCAACCAAAGCTAAAAATCATAAAAGAAAGGATTTCATTCAGAAGACCTATGACTCAACTTGAAAAATAAGAATGAGAATTGAAATTTGAACCTTCTCACTTATATTATATTATAAATTTGAACCTTATCACTTACATTATAATTCATGTAAGAAATTATTAACATGGACATTTTTGTGAATCTAACATATGTTACAAACCAAATGAAGGGAAGGAATTCATAACGGCATTATGCATTCCAATTGGGGTGGCATTGTCATTATGCTTGTATTGTGAACCAAAAGAATTTCATTGCCAATAACACAATGGAGGTCTAAAATACTTGGCAACCAACCCTTGTTCCATAGTCCTTAATCACAAAGGCCAATGAGAGGCCCTTCACTGTGAACTCAAAACAAGATGGAAGGTCAAATACCTCAAGTTTCAACTTACTGAAGAATCCATTTTGTTGTGTGTTCAAATGGTTCAACTATAATATATATTATATATAACCAAGCTTGGCAATAAAAGCGGTGATTCATGTGATTCTCGCCTTGATATTATGCCAAAATGAAAATTTTCAATCATGATGACTAAAAATTACACTTAATGTCCATGAATAGACTTCCTTTTTAGAAAAATGTCACATGTTCCTTTCCTCCTCACAATTATTGCTTGCAAGCATCAACAATTCCACTATATCCAACAACTTAAGTGAGTCATACTATATATTGGACTTGCTACTCAACATAGGTACATAAATGATTAGTAAATCACCTACTTATTATTAGATGTTGATTGGCCCAAAAAAAAAACACTAAACCTTGAATACAACAATTGTTTCAAGTTCCCAAATTTTCAACAATAAGAATCAAGTAATTATTTTTATTTTCAACATTTCAATAAGTAATATTTAGAAATTTTGACATTAAAAATAATATAATTACCACCCAACCTTAAAAGGTACTTTTATATAACACATTTTCACAAATGATGTCTAATAACTAAGCCCAACATAGGGTCATTAAATGTAATCAAGAATTTTTTAATGAATTATGACATTTAGATATCTTATGTAATATGGTTCATTGTTCATGGATGCATTTTTTTCACTGTCAGCTAACTTATTGTTCAAGATGAATGCAAGTTCTAATGGTTCGCTTTTATTGTCATAGTGATGAATTGCGATGGATGCAATGTGTTTAAATGTTTATGAAGAATAATTTATTTTTAAAAAAATTAATTGAAAATCATTGAACTAAATTAGCAACTTGGTTATCAAGACATCTTTATAATAATTTTGAAAATAATGCATTCATTGTAAGTAATATGGACCTTTAAATTTTCAAAATATGGATTCCAATCAACTAATTGGAATCTCCAAAAAAAAATGAGGTATTCATATTGAATTTCATTCCAAATTATTGATCGTGATTGAATATGTGTTGAGAAACAAAATAATAAAGTCATATTTTAAACCCTTTCTCCCAAAACCTTAACCAAATTTTTGTTATGGACTTTTGAAAGGTCAAAATTAAACCTTATCTTCATACTTGAGTCCTTTTTAATGGAGTTTTTTTTATATTCAAAACTTTTTGGTTCAAAGCATGTTTTTAAGATTTTCTAGTTGGGTTTTTGTTCATATGGACTTGATGGGATTTTTCTTTAAGGACTTTTGAATTGTACACACCATTACAAATAACATCAACATCTTTTGATGTACAAATTTTGACCTAAATTTGCAAAAGTTCAAAAGTGGGTGAATTTGATTCAAAACCAAAATGTTCAATTCTTTAAATCTTGTCTTCATGTTGAAACAAATATTTTAATCTGGGTGCAAAGAATTAAGATAATGTTCTTAAAAAATAACATTAATTAAAATCTTGATATCTTCAAATTGTGGAATGATGAATTGTTGTTTGTGAATTTGATTATATGTCTTAAACATAAATTGTAGTAAAATGGTCTTCCTAGGAATAATGCAAAGGTGATCCATTATAGCTCTCCATTTCTAAACATCGCCCATACTTCAACATGAGTGAAAAACTCACTATGGATTAAACTAATGGCTAATGGATAAATCTTTGATTTGTGCACATTTATGATTGATACCAACAATCCTCAAAGATGAAAATTTTGAAATATGTAGAATGACAAGACCTAATCTTGCTTGTTATCTTTCAAAGGGTAATCAAACAATTGTATAACATTTTTTCATAAGTCATTTGCAAATTTCTTTCCTCAACTACAAGTATGTCACCTTCATTTGAACTTAACATTGTGCAAGACTTCCACTTCCATCTTTGTCTATATATATATCATTTTATGCCCATATATCTCAAATTCACATATTGATTGAATACCAAATCGGAAGGGGCTTGAAACCTAACACAATGAGTAGAATATCATGTGTGCAATATAATCACTCACATAACATCTTTATTATGTTGAACAGAGCATAATCTCTAATCACAATGAAACTCAACTCCATCACCATTAATCAACAACTTGCATTTCAATAAACAAAAGTGTCAAAATGTCAAATAATTTATAGACAACTAAACACACAACATGTTTTCTATATGGAATTGGATCAAGCATTCCATTGTTCACCTCTCTAATCTACTTGTCCAAATGACATACCACTTTCACCAAACTCCTTACAAGTTCATTTCTCAAAAAATAAGTTTATGCCCATAATTTTTCTCTAAAGATTCTTTTCCTTTTAAACCCAAACCTAGAAACTATTTGACTTCTCCAATTCTACACCAAATTCCCATGTACCCTTCTCACCCACAATTTTCCAAACAACATACCCAAGCCCCAACAAAACAAAATTAATTCTTGAACTTGTTAAACATGAACAAGTACACACCAATAGAATGGCAACTATCCCAACTCCACAACCTATTTTATATTTTATTATTTATAACTACGACCTAGCAAACCATGGACTTAGACTTGGTCATCGTTTCCATCCCTCATGTCATTATGAAAGAAAAAACTTATAATCATTTACATTTGTCCTTAGCCAATTTGCATGTTATGCAATGAAAAAAGAAAAGGATACCAAACCAAGAGGTTCAAGTGCTTCACAAATAAAAACCACAAAAAGTGATCATCTCTACACATTTGCACACAAACCTATTTAATTATCCTCTATTGCCTCCTCCTTCACACCATTTCCCCCATCCCATCAACCTTATTTCCATTGCCATTTTCTCAACACCAAGATCATTACGATATTTCTAGTTACACACCACCAAACATAGAAAGAAAACCACAACTATGCTGACAACATCCTTAAAACACTTCACATGGTATAGTATGATAATTATCTATCACTCAAACATTAGGATGATGTGATAGAAAGAAAGATATGCACATTTAAAAATAAATTTTATTGTAATCAAATTGAAAGAGATAAAAAAAGTAATTCTAAAACATGAAAGGTTCTAATCCTTCACAAGAGTTATTCATAAAGGTATGTCTTTCATAACTAAATGTTGAATTATCATCAAACACCCTCCTTTAATGAAAATGTTTAGAATTATTCTATTGAATGTCGAAGTCCAATTGCATGACAACATATGTCATGCTCAGGCTTTGGAAATGCCTTTGTGAAAACATTAGCCCATGAGATGTCCAAGCTCTTTGTTTTCCACGTTTTTTCAAAGGAAATGCTATTGAATTTCAATATGTTTGGTCATGTGATCATGGAATCAAAGATTTAAAATCAAAGCAATACATGATTGATTATCACAATGAAATGATAAAACTTCTAATTGTAATAACCATAAATCATTGAATAATTAATGAAGCCACATAATTTCTTTTGTAACTAAAACAACAAATACATATTCGAATTCTATAGATGACAAAGAGAGCAATTGTGGTTTTTTTTCTACTTTGCCATGAAATTACCCCCCCCACCCCCCCAAGTAAAAAATACCTAGAGGTTGACTTATGAAATTTAGGGTCATTAATCCAATCAACATTTGTCTGACCTTAAAGGAGTTTTTGCTTGGCGTGTGCAAAGTAGGAAATGCTTTAAGAATTGAAATGTTTCAAATAACAAAAGATGCATTTGATAATAGCCTAATGCAAGGGACGACGATTGGCCATAAATTGAACACAATAACCAACTGCATATGCAAGATATGGCCAAATACTAGTGAGCAAATACATAAGTTTGTCAATAACAATTGCATATGGAACATCTTGCATTTCAAGTTGTTCAACAAAAGTAATGGGATTCAATGCTTTTGTGAACTTAACTCCAAAAGACATGGGGATAAAAATAGGCTTAATATCAACCATGTGAAACTATGTAAGGACATCTAAATTGTACTTTCCATGGGTGAGCAAAATGGATTTGGATCCATTGTCTACAACACTTGAATACCAATGGAATAAAATAAATCACCATTGTTAGTCATTACAAATTCATTGGTTAATTCTACTTTGGATTGTTCCTAATATTACAAGTTAGATGAAATATATATAGAATCATCAACATATAGACCAAGAAGTATGAAAGTTCCATCTTTTGGGCTTTGAATGTAAATATTAGGATCTTCATGACATTCAGTGTATCCTATATGCAAAAGATGAGTGTTTAATTGTTTATACCACATATAAGGAGTTTGTTTCAACCCATATAAGGTTTTCAAGAGTCTACACATTTTAGTTTCTTGACAAGTTATTACATACCGAAGTGGTTGTTACATAAAAAAGCTTTTTGAATGTTCATTTGATGTAGATGACAACTAAGGGAATAAAAATGCAAAGATAAATATTGTTGACCACAAGAAAAAGTTTCACCATAATCAAAGCTTTCCACTTGAAAAAACCCTTGAGCCACAAATTGAGCCTTGTATTTGGCAAGGGTTCCATGCATCAACATAATAGTTGCACTTGAAAAACCATTTGCGAGTAACCACTAATCTATTGGGAGGTAGATCCTTTAACCTCCATGTATTACTAAATATTATAAATTGATACCCAATGTCCAAGGCAACTTGCCATTGTGTAGCATCAAATGTGGATGAAACAATGACAATTGAAATTAAATCACCAACATCGAATGTAAAAGCTTGTGCAAAGAAATTATGTTTTGGTTGTGTGAAATCCATATTTTGGTATGTAATGGAAAGATATTGACCTTTTGTTAATCATTGTGAAGTTTTAAAAGGTTGGGTGGAAGGCAATTGTGCAATGTGAAGTCATGTAAAAACTTACATCAAGACTTGGAATGTTTTCATATATATTATCAAGATCAAAAGGGAAATAACTTGAAAAATGCACCAATGCTGGAGTAGAAAGAAATTATGTAGGAATACTTGGGCCTATAGGTTGCAACATTAATGGTGGTGCAGGAAGTGGAGGAAGGCCACCCTAATTAGGTGCAAAAAAAACCATCTTCAAAGTAATAGGTATGTTTGGTCTTCCATTAGCGACAATGGATCTATTTCCAACTCTGATACAATAATGAAAGTTGAAAAAACATTTGTGAATTTAGGAGATAACACCACATATTGTTCATCAAAGATCATATCCCAACTAAATAATGATTTTCATGTGGTCATGTTATATAATTTTAACCCTTCACACCAACATTTTCACCATATCCAACCAATACACACTAAATGGATTTCGGTTCAAATTTTCTTTGTGTGTCATCAAAGACATGGGCACATGAAGTGTAACCAAATATTTTGAGATGGTGGAGGCTAATTATTTTACCCCTCCAACATTCACATGGAGTTTGCCCATTAAAGGTTTAGAGGCATAAGACCAATTTTGAAGATAACACATTGTAACAATTGCTTCTCCCTAGAAGGATTTCAACAATTTGGCCGATTACAACATATTTATGGTAGATTCCATTAAAGTCCATTTTTTTCATTTTGAGAATCCATTTTTATTGTTGGGAATAAAAATTTGTAAATTGTTGAGTAATTCCATGTAGTTCACAAAATGCATTAAATTCCTAGGTGCAAATTCATCACCATTATCAAAGCAAAGCATTTTGATTTTTTTGTCAATTTGATTTTCCACAAATGTTTGGTAGGTTTGGGATTTGGAAAAAATCTCCAATTTTTGGTGAACAAAATAAACAATGGTAAACTAAAAATATTCATCCATGAAAACTACAAGGTACTTGGCACCACCATGAGTTGGTGTTTACATTGGACCACAAAGGTTTATGTATACTAACTCCAGTAAGTTTTTTGACCATGAATTGGATTTAGAGGGGAAATTTGACACTTGGTGTTTTTCAAGTATGCATCCTTCACATATTGGAAGGCTTGTTATCACCCCACTAATCCCCATCACCATTTGATAATTTTGTATATGTTTGATGGCATTTAAATGTAAATGCCCCAATTGATGATGCCACAAGATACTTTCCAATGTTGGTGTTTTGGTAATGGTGGAAAAACTTGAAGTAACATTGGATTTGTTGGATGAACTTGCCACACCAACACCAAGTGGATATCAATTGTCTTTTTGTTGGCAATGGAAAACAAATTGTTTACCATTTTGATTCAATGATTTGATGACATTATGATTACCAAAGAATTCCGTGTTGTTATGTCCTTTGTTGGTGGTTTTACTAACATAAAATAGGTTCTTTTTCAATGTTTGCATGTGCATAACACTTGTGACCTTGGTAATATTTGACTAGTAAAAAGTTGTATCAAAACAATGCCAACACCAGCTATTTGTCTTTTAGTATCATCTCCCATATAAACTATGAGAGAAATGGTCATTGGTTGATATTATTTAAACCAATCCCTTCTTGATGTCATGTGTTCAGTTGTAGTTGTGTGATGTGTTTAAATACCATATGTCATTGCAACTTCATTGCAACTTCTCCCCCCAACAAATAATTGTGTTAGGGTGGAAAAATAATTTTTTTGTGTAGTAGTAGCAACGTTGGCTTGGGAATTGAAGATCCCATTAGCTTAATCATATTTGTGTTTCTTGCAAGTAAGGGTTATGTGGCATTTCTTCCCACAATAATGACATGTCATATCCTTGTAAAATTCCTTATTATATTTGTAGCTTGAACACTATTTGAAAAAAAATTATGAAAATTTTGGTTTTTATTATCTTTGAACTTCCTCTTATTTCTAGCAAACAAGGTGATAGAATTACCATAATGGTTATCTAATGATTGTCTCATGGTGAATTCTTGAAAAAAATTGCCGAATAATTTAGCAAGAGTTTGATTTGGTGTATTATTTTGACTAATAACAAATGGCCGCCATGAAGGTGGTAGTGGAGTAAAGAGTGATGTAACTTGTAATGATTCAATAATGACAAGTCTTGCATCAATAGTCTCAACTAATGCACCTTGCCACTCTTTTTAAAACTCAATCATTGATTATGATTTAGATAATAAAAGGGAGAACACATGCTTATGGATCCCAACTTGGGAATCGCTTTATATTTATGTCCGCAAGTTGATTTAAGTTTGGCCAAATTTTCTTGAAATTCTTTGAGCAATCTGATCAATTGAGTGTGACTATTATCATAATGGGAAATCAAGTCAAAACATGCTTTCAAATTTTTAGACTTCCAAGCAACTTGAGCTACTAGATTAATAATTCATGGGTCAAGGTTAGTCCATTGACCACTCCCCAAAAATCAAATTTACTTAAGAACATTTCAATTTGTATGGACGAAATGGAAAACATTATGTTATTTTGTTTATCAATCCAATAAACCTTTGTTGCATGAAAAGAAAATATTGCCATTTGGGTATGGTGAAATCTTTGAACTAACCTTGCCCTTCTATTCATTTGACAATGAATGAGCTATAGATTGATTAACAATCATGGATTATAATTGCTCTAATACTATGTGAAAATTATCTAATCATTCAAGCATTAGGATGATGTGATAAAGAAAAAAATATACACATGTAAAAATAATGTTTATTATCATCAAATGTTTAATTCAAATTAAACATGAAAGGATTTAACTTTTCATTAGAGCTTTTCATAAAGTTATGTTTTTGTTAATCTAAATGTTGAATTATCATCCAACATATAAGATCACCATTGTCAACATCCTTCATGAATGCAAAGACAAAACAAAAGTCATCGTCACCAACAAACTTTACCAAAAGCCTAAAACCCTAAGGTGTTCAACAACCAACTCGAATGCTTTTGAGTGCACTACCCATCCCTAGGGAACCAAACAAACAAAAAACAAACACCCAAGCACCAATGGGACTTTGTTAACAAATAGGAGATCTACTCAAGTGCAAACCTAAATCTTTATTGAAAGAAAACTACAACATAATGTTCACAACACAAAACACAACATCAAGAACTCTCCAAGGTTCTTGTCACAAGAAATACACAAACTTGTGTAATGAAGAAAAGAGGAACAAACCATCAACACCAAGGTATTTAACTACAAGACCAA
>Ga0116231_10000151_pt1 | contig 92432 bp, 59 predicted proteins | sample S1TSphgellanicum_2_FD_89695 | JGI IMG/M metagenome (GOLD analysis project Ga0116231, IMG submission 89695) | Host-associated microbial communities from peat moss isolated from Minnesota, USA - S1T2_Fd - Sphagnum magellanicum MG | ecosystem: Host-associated > Plants > Peat moss > Unclassified...
GAGAGTGTTCAATAAGATGCCATCTCGAGATGTGGTCACTTGGAATGCCATGATATTGGGACAAGTGAAATGTGGGCAAGGTCAGAAGGGACTGGAACTGTTTCGAGAAATGGAACAGGAGGGTGTCTGGCCAAATGCTGTTACCTTTATGGCAGTGCTGAATGCATGTGCCAGTGTAGTTTCCCTTCAAGAGGGCAGGTGTGTACATGAGAAGGTCATTCAAAGTGGATGTGAGTCTGATATCTTGGTTGGGACTAGCTTGGTTGACATGTATGCAAAATGTGGGAGCATTGAGAATGCTCAGAGAGTGTTCGACAAGATGCCATCTCGAAATGTGGTCACTTGGACTGCCATAATACTGGGATATGTGAAATGTGGGCAAGGGCAGAAGGCACTGGACCTATTTCAAGAAATGAAACAGGAGGGTGTGCACCCAAATGCTTTTACCTTTGTGGCAGTGCTGAATGCATGTGCCAGCCTAGTTGCCCTTGAAGATGGCAGGTGTGCTCATGAGCAGATCATTCAAAGTGGTTGTGAGTCTGATGTCTTTGTGGGAAGTAGCTTGGTGGACATGTATGCAAAATGTGGGAGCATTGAGGATGCTTGGAGAGTGTTCAACAAGATGCCATGTCGAGATGTAGTCACTTGGACTGCCATGATATTGGGACATGTGAAATGCCAGCAAGCGCAGAAGGCACTGGAACTATTTCGGCAAATGCAATGGGAAGGTGTGTGGCCAAACTCTGTTACTTTTGTGGGAGTGCTGAATGCATGTGCCAGTGTAGTTGCCCTTGAAGAGGGCAGGTGCGCTCATGAGCAGATCATTGAAAGAGGATGGGATTCAGATGTCTTTGTGGGGAGTAGCTTGGTGGACATGTATGCAAAATGTGGGAGCATGGAGGATGCTTGGAAAGTGTTCAACAAGATGCGATCTCGAGATGTGGTCACTTGGACAGCCATACTTGGAGGATGTGCCATGCATGGGCATGGTAAGGATGCTCTTCAACATTTTGAACGGATGTGTGAAGAAGGTGTAGAGCCAAATGATGTCACTTTTGTTTGTCTTCTGTCAGCTTGTAGCCATGCAGGTTTGGTGGATGAAGGCATGCACTGTTATACTTCAATGATCACAGACTATATGATATCTGCACAATTGGAACATTACACCTGCATGGTTGACCTTCTTGGCCGTGCTGGCCATCTACAGGAGGCAGAGAATATGATCATGGCAATGCCCTGTGAACCACATGTGGCTCCATGGATGGCTTTGCTGGGTGCTTGCAGAATTCATGGTAATGTGGAGATGGGAGAACGGGTTGCTAAACAAATTCTTGAATTGGATCCAGAAAATTCTGCTGGTTATGTGCTGCTATCAAACATCTATGCTGCTGCTGGCAACATGCATCTCTCTGAGAATGTTGAACAGCAGAGAAAGGAAAGAGGTGTGAAGAAACAGCCAGGTCGCACCTGGATTGAAGTGAATAATGAGGTGCATACATTTGTCGTTGATGATCAAGACCACCCTCAGATGATTGAAATCCGTGCAGAACTCCAGAGATTGTCAGGGCTCATGCATGATGCTGGCTATGTGCCAGATACTAATTTTGTTTTGCATGATGTGGAAGAAGAAGAAAAGTTGTTTCATTTGTGTCACCATAGTGAGAAACTGGCTATTGCTTTGGGGCTCATCAACACACCTCCTGGTACTCCTCTCCGAATAAGAAAAAATCTGCGGGTTTGTGAAGATTGCCACACTTCTGCAAAGTTCATTTCAAAAGTAGTTGGGAGAGCAATCATGCTGAGGGATGTGAATCGCTTTCATCACTTTGAGGATGGCATTTGTTCTTGCATGGGCTATTGGTGATGGCATAGTAGTCTTGTCTCGTGAATCAGTATACCAAGTTCATTTTGTTTGTAGTATGTCTAGTGGTATTGTAACATGGTCAAAGTCCATGTCTAGTGTCTATAGAGCCTCCCTGGAGTTTCAGTTTGAGAATTTGGCCATTTGTAGCACTTAGGTGATGGGACTTTTGTCTTATCTATAGAGTTTTGGTTGTTGATGGCTCTGCAATTTGTAGCACTTAGGTCTGATGTGTCTTTCATCTCATACACTCAGTAATTTTGTAAACTGAGTGGATGTTGGGACTATTAAAATTGCAAAAAAAAAGAGAAAAAGGTTGAACCTGGGAGGCACCCCATCTATCTATGAAGGAAGGTAGTTTGTTTTGTTTTGTAGGCATGAGATCCACTGAACTGGGATGCTTCAGATCGTGTTCTTGGTATCTTTGGAAAGCTCTCAATGAGGAGGGGTGCATAGGCTTGGTTTCATGACATTTGGACTCATTGTGCAAAAGTTCTTGAATATTGAATGATTTCTTCACTGAAAATTAAATTAAATTGTAGCTGAAAATTTAGGAGGAATTGGATTGTGCCTTTGGTGTTGCTGGAAAGATCTTGATGAGCAGGATTTAATCAAATTTATTTGGTAAGATTTGGATTCAAAATGTGGGCGATATTGATTTTTAAGTGATTTCTGCTGCCGAGAATTCAAATAAATTTTTAAAAACCAGGTTTTGGAAGGAAAAATTAGTTGAGAACGTGGTAACACTTGAAGGCTTACCATTCAATTCAAGCATGATTTCCTTTCATATTTGGCTGTTCAAAAAATTGATACATGCAAAACAATGTTCACATGTTGAGTTTCCCTATGTTGTAATGGGTTCACACTTGGGCGAATGGCACAAGCCACACTAGTCTAATTATTTGAAACATTAATATATGGCCAGGAGCATCATTTGGATACAGATTGGTTATGAGCTTTTGTCCATTGAGAGGAGGAAAACATGCCTTTTCATCCATATGCAAGAGAGTTATGTTACTTTTCATCCACCGACAAGAGGGTTAGAGTGTTGCTTTGAAACCTCCACACAGTAGGTAATGTCTGGTAACCAGCTCGAGCACGCTGGTTCGTGTCAATAGTCTCTGCGCTCGTGCCTGCGAGAGCGTCTGTTCCTCTCCGACGCCCCAGATCCGTTGCCCTTGAATTGGACGGTTCAATACAAATCTTTTCTCATTGACTGCGAGACCACTGCACTTTGGGACATCTGTACCGTTTATCTCACCATAATTAAACTTTCGGAGATCTGGACCGTCTATCTTACAAGCACTGCACTTTGGGGAATCTGGACCGTCTATCGTACAAACATTGGACTTTGGGAGATCTGGACCGTCTATCGAAGCATTGCTGCACTTTGGGAGATCTGGACCATCTATCTGTGAGGTGTATTACTGGTTTCGTTTGCATTTGCTTTCATTTGCGCTTTATGTTTGTTCGCGGTGTTGTTTGCCTCCAGGAATTTGCGGGCGTTTGTTGCCGAAGGTCGGATCTGCGATAACGAGATTCGGACGCGAAGAGATGGCGGGATTGAAGTCTTTGGCTAACTTGAAAGTGAAGGATGTGCCTAGTTTTGTGAAATCCAATGTTACAAGAGAGGCGGTGTCGCAGAAGACATGGTCGTGGTTGCAGAAGTACAACGAGAAGTATATCCAGACCGGGAGCATCAGGCCTCTGAACGATGTGATGATCTCCGTCGGCATCCTTGCGTATTTCGTGGGATGGCCTACTGAGCTCCGCCACTTGCGCCATGCGGAGGAGGCGGCGAAGCATGGCGGCAAGGAGCACCACTAGCTACTGCTGCTGGGGTTTTGACCACAACTCCTTGCTTCTGTCTTTCGGTATGTTGTCTAACCTTGTTAGGGCAATAGAAGATTTCAGATGCGTTCATGGATGTGTATTCTTGTTCTTTTCTTGCAATTCTCATGGGATTCTAGTCTGGAAACCTGAGAATGCGATTCTAGGGTCAGGCCAGAAGCGGATGTGTGCTTCTTTTCCTTCAGTACTGGATTCTTGCGAAATTTTAGCCAAGCTTGTGGCCATCTTGGAAGTGATCCCTGGTTCTGCTCCCTTATCTGGATGCTGGATCTTACCTATATGCCATTAACCAAGCTTGAATTGTGCAAACCTAATTTAAGTCCTTTAAGGGAGGATGAGTATTCAAAGGGAAAAACACATAGTTATGCCCGTTGGCAGAGATAATTTCATTTTGGTGAGTTGGGGATCTGCACATACCCTGACTACCTTCTGACAGTTCAATCACAGGCAGCATTTTTAGTCAATTTTGTGGTATTCAGATTGTTGTGAAAAGACTTAACAGTATGAGGACTAGATAGCAACTCAGGTGAGTGTCACAAAATTGAATCATTTCTTTTTCCCCCTGAAAGTCTGGAGTTGCTGGTATATTTCAGGTTAGCTTATGAAGCCACTCAGACAATGTTTCCTGGTTAAAGTAGAACTACTGAAAGTAGCACAGAGAGCAACTTGCTGTTAACATCCACACCTTACATAATATGTGGAAGCATTCTGGACATCATAATGTTTGTTAAGTTCATGAGGAAGCATCATGTTTCAGTAGAGGAGGAACCTGCCTCACTGCTGAGGAAGAATCACATGCAATGCAGAGTGGTGTTTTTAGCATTCCACCACATATTGATATGAATGTGATATATGGGACTCTGAGAAACATACGTCCCAATTTACTTCATTTTGAGCTTAATCTGGTCCCTGTCTAACACAACTGTGGTTTTGTGAACAGAGCGGCATCAATCTTGGGAGTGGAGCAGTTGCTGGGAAAAGTCAAAATCTTCATTCACATTTGCCATTCACATTTTATTTTCTGATTGTTTAGTTATGGAAATGTCATAAATTGGTGAGGTTGTTATGCCCTACTGGGCCTGAGATTTGTGAAGGATAAGGCTGAAGACATGATGATATTGATCTCAAGTTGTGGTAGTAGGGACATTCTGTGCATGGAGATGTCATATTATGCTCATTTATGTCACTCTATGTGCTGAACCCTTGTGTCAATTTCCATTCAGCATCTATATGTTAAAGTGGAACTGGTTTATGGCTCTCTCTCTCTAGTTGTTTTCTGTGGTTTGCTTCTCATTTCTTAGATAGCAGGTTGCAGCATGAGAGTATGTGTTCTTCTGGGAGTGCAGTGCCTGATCCCAGTGTTGGTAGTGTTCTCTTACTGCAGGGTTTTATGATATAAGTCTATTTGTGTGTGTCCCTTACATTCATCTTACTTCCAAACTGGAATGAGGTAATTCGTGATGATGAGAAGGTTGACAGGAAAGACCTATTTATACTGATGGGTCAGATGCATTACATTTATCCAAATCATGTCACCCAGAATTCATGCAGGGTTCTATCTGTTTTGGCCATTTATGCATTCCCAGGAATATTGATACTAAAATTTTATATTTGAACATGAACACTGTCAAATGGGCAAGAGCGAAGAGGGTGTGATTGCCATAGTGGTGCTCTGGACTCCACTCATCAGGGCCCTGTAGCCTATTTCCTGCAGTTTTTGTGAATATTTCCATGCTACTGTTTCTTTACAATGAGAGGGTGATTACAGTCAGACCCTTAGTTGCAACTCACTCCCAAGTGTATACATTGTGGTGAGCTTGGATCCATCTGCTAACTCTCTTTTTGGTTGATTCAACCTTACTGGTTCACGGTTCTCATATCATGATGAGTTTTAGATTTGCAAGTTCTGTGATCAGTGGTATTAAGGATATGGAATGCAACGCCAAATTGGATCCCTCTTGATTGTGCTCTCATACTCTTGTAGCTTCTTCTAAGCGTCCATCTTCTAATGGTTTTTTGAGGGAAGAATGGGCATTTCTGTTGTTCCTGTGCTGTTTTTATAATATTTTCACTCCAGAATGTGATTGTAGTAATATGGTTGAATGTGGCATGCAGTAATGCTTAATTGACAAACTTTTTTGTGATATCTGTTCACCAGCTTCTCTAGTCGCAGAAGTGGAAAATGTAGGCTTCTAGTGCTGCTGTGGTCTTTGAGCTGAATTGGTAGGAGAAAAGGATGGTGGAATGAGGAGGCTTGTGGCTTATCACTGAGGAAGAGCAAGCAGGTGTGTGGAAGACCATCAAACCTGGGGTGGAGATGGGGGAAAGGGTCTGTTGTGCCAGTGCTGTGAGCAACCACAGCAACAACAAAGATTTGCAGGTCATTTTCGTTAGTATGGCCTCTCAGCTGTGTCTCCTCACGCATGCCATTGCCGAACTGAATGTTGTTTGTATATTGTGTATGTGCAGGATTGGTTTGCTTCCTGGTTGGGAATTCCAATTCCCTGACTTGTGTCCAAGGAGAGCGAGATAGATGTGCAGGATATTCCAGAAGATCCGTGGGCTTTGTCAAGCCAGTAGTTTCCTCCTTTCATTCTCAATGAATGGGGAATGATTTAAGCTATCTGATTCTTTTCCCACCTTTGTGGTAGAACCAATGAGGTAACATAGAACTGCATTTGTAGCATCTGTAGTCTTTAGGACATAAACAGTACCAATTCTTGAGCATGATCTTGTCACTGTCCAAATGGAACTCATTTTGTCAACCTATCAGCAGTGTGCACTTGCTGAACAACTTTGTGTATAGATCCATTTAAGTTAGGATTTCAGTCCTGGGAAGTAGTATAATTCATCAAGTTATTGTGTTGCTCAAGATCTATTCCTTGGAAATTTTCTTGCCTTTTGTCTGTTCTTTGGTTTCTTTTAACTCTATGAATCTAGATCAACCTATCACTGTCTCATCCAGTGAGTACAGCTTCTGATAGGATGTTTGAGATTTTTGTTGGTTTAGAGGTCAGCCCTTAACTGTAAATATGTTTGTTTGAAGGAAAATATGAGATCATAAGGTCTATGGAGTCACTCAGAAGCTAACCAAAGCTCCATAGCTTCAAGACTGTAGTTAATGCTTCAGAATGACCTTTTTAGCTAGAGTAACTTTGTAGATAATGTGGTTGGTCAGTATTTAAGCAGTCTCTTGGTATCCAATCACTATGAATTGTGCAGTTGTTAACTAACTTCTATCTCTTCTGGTTCAAATTTTCAAATCATCTTATTAACAATATTTTTTGTCCATTCTTCTTTCTAAGCTACCCCTAGTAAGAAGCTTTGTAGATGATCTGTTTTTTTCATGGCATCCCTGATCTCTCCAACTTCAAGTATCCAGATAAAGTGTTGGTGGTTTCATATACCATAATCAGTTTTTGAGCTTGATTGTACTTCTGATGGCTTCTCTTGCAAATTCTTGGATTTTTGCAATACCCCAAGATTCCAAGGGCTGAAATATTGAAGTTTTTGGTCATATTTCTCTCCCTTTTTTCATATGTTCTTATTTGAATCTCTTCTTTTTCTCTCTGTTTGTGCTCCTTTTTCTTGGTTTCTTTGTTCTTCTCTTTCCACTTTAAGGTCTTGTTATCCAAACTATCCAAACTTTAAGGTCAAGCTATCCAAACTCATGGCTGAGTTTTTGTGTTATTGCTGGTTTTGTGGCAGAGACTCAGTAGGTTCATCAATCGTATGGCATGGACAACCATCCCACTCTGGGAGCTGATGAAGTCAGTGCAGATGTCATGGTAGCTGGCGAATACCATACATGTCCCTGTTGAGGATCTCTGTACATATCCATGACTATTTCTGTTGTTCAAACCATTCCCCAGTTTCATTGTTTTAGTTTTCTCTGTTCACGAGGGTTGGGTTCCTCTTTCTCCTATTCAATGATATGTCATCAGATCTGGAATCTCTATAACTTATTATCAATTTGTCTCTCATTCCTAATTAGGTTGACTAAGTTCATGAGTATGGAGAAGTTCTCAGTGCTTAGGAAGATATTTCAGTCACACTGAATTGTTTGCAAATTGTTCAATGTTGGAATATCTCTTCACAAGGAACTTCATGAAATCTTTGCTTTCAAAGGTTATTTCACAACAAAGATTTTTGTTGCTGAACCAAGTTCAATCCATGTGGCAATGTATTGAATGTGCCCTTGTTCCACCTGATGGTTCTTTCTTCTGCACCTGTTCCATGTTACTGGCCTGTTCTTCATGTTTTTCCACCCTTTTCACTGCTAGCAACGTAGAGTTATTATGCTGTACAACACAGTTCTGACAGTGTGCATATGCTTGCCATAATCATGAGATCGATGTGAAAAGTTCTTTTCTGTGAATTACTGAGATCTTTGAGTGTGTCAGTATTGTTCAGCTCGTTATTTGTATTATGGTATTTTGGGGGAAGAATTTTGTGTTTTTCAGGGGATCTATATCTACCAGTATCATGTGCTCTATTGAAGACAATGCTTTCATACCTACTCTCTCTGTCTCTGTAGCTTCAGGACATGTTTTCAAGTGTCAAAATGATGGCATTCTCATCTAGAAAAGGTTGGGTTTTGATTATGCAGGTTTCTGGACATGTTCTCAAGCCGCAAGATGGGGGCATTCTTGTCCTTGCAAAAGTGGGTTTTGATTGTGCTTTCAAGGGCACTATACATTAAAGTTCTCTGTGCTGTGGAAAGCCCCTCACTCATCAGGCTGTCAACCACAGATGCCAGATAGTGCACATCTAGAAAAAGCAACAGTGATTGCTTGGCTGGAGCCTCACCACACCAGCACTGGATTGGCCATGTGCAAGCAAGGACAAGAAATAGGATGAGTACAATCTTCCAGGCTCAGCTCAAATTGTGACTTTACAGCTTCCCCAAAATGATGTGTACACTCTAAACCCTAGCACCTTGCTTATTGAAACCAGTGTTGTTTTTTACCAACTGTACTCTCATTGTAACTATGAAAGTGGTGTTTTGAGAATTGGGTACAAAAATTAACTGTAATTAAAACCTCTTCCCATGGGTCCTCAAGAGTTGCTTGATGAACTTCAAATGCAAGTTGGCCCCAGATGTAGTACCTGACATAGAATGAGTTGTAGTACCTGATACTTGAACTGTATTACCACACCAAAGCCTTGCATGAGCCAGATCTGTGTATTATTGGATTTTGAAACAGATAGTCAATATTTGATTTGCTCTATCAATATGACGGTATGATAGTATTTAGCATTTTACTGACACACTGCAATCTTCCATGTACTCATCCGAAGTGTGGTGTTCTCTTGACCTCAGGCTAAATGAAACTCTGGCTAAATGAAAGGTTTTTTACTGGATTCCAAGTCCAGCTGCCTGAAACCTTGCAGTAAGCCAGCCGAGCCAAGGAAAATCTAAGATTGGGCTTGAAGAAGCTGCAATGGCTGACTAAAAGCTTGGCTGCATTCCAAGTCTGGGAGTCTGGCAGTTTTGCAGCAGGCAAAATGCCAACCCTAAGCAAATCTAAGGATGGCTTCAGGAAGATGATATTTGCATGGGCAGACTCTCATATAATGACAGAAAGAGAGCTCTTCAGAATAAGTACTTAAGAGCTTGGAAACAGAGTACTTTATCATGCTTCATGGTGGTGACTCTCTGGAGTTCCAATTTCAGCAATCTTGTTACATCACCATTCATGATAAGTGAAAAAATTGAAGAGAAGAAGACAGGTCTGGGCTTTTACCTTCAATGGTAGTTTCTGTAACATGTGTTGTTCCTCACCCATTGGCACACATGTACAAGATCAAGTACAGATTTGTCAAGAGCAAAATTTTGGAGGTTTCTCACGGTTGAACCCAAGGTGAGTCCTTCAAGATTCTCATCTTGCACGTAACGTTACATAACTGAAGACTACAGTATGTGGTTTTTAACACTAACGTGTAATGTCTTTAGGCCTGAATGCTTGGACTCTAAATTACTTCAATTGATAGTTTACTTGCAGTCCCTCAGCCGCCGCACCTTGGAAGATGAGATCTCTGGATTTGCCTATTGGTTGATAACTCTGTGCCTTCTTCAGGAAACACTCATGAAAACAGGGATTGGAAGTGAGTGCAGAATCGACAGGAATGGACAAAGGTGAAGAAAATCTGGCAGAAGATTAGGGTGAGGAAGGACACATTTTTTTACCCGAATGTAACAAAGTTGCACAACACATGGTACTACTGCTTTGTGGTGATTGTTGATTTTGTTGTGCTGCAAGCAAATCAAAACTTTAGGAAAATGATAAAAGGAAGAAAAGCGCAAACAAATCAAAACTTTAGGAAAATTATAAAATGAATAAAAGAGAGCTTTGTACTAAGTGTAATTTTCCAAATTCCTGCCGTTTCATGGACTAGTGCTGATAGTACACACACTTCCTCCTGATCTTGTCCCTTTGAACTGGATCTAGAAGCCCCTTTCCTGCTGCAGCAGCGTCCTTTATAATGTTGTTTGGATTGATCTAGTTCTCCTTTCACACCTAATTTTTGTCAGCTCTTCAGTTTCCATTGCAACCAACTTTCATTCAGTTGATTTTCATGGGGATTTTCAACTCTTTTTAAAAACTTTCAAACACTTTTTGCTGAATCAATCAATCAGAGTTCTAGGAGTTGTTATGAGAAGTTGATCGATGTGGTTGAAGCTCCATGAATTCTTATACAGTATTTTTGTTTGCAAATGCTCCTCTAGTTCAATCTATTATGGGGTGGGTCAATTATATTTTTAAAACATGATATAAGTTCAAAATAAGGTTTTTGTTTATTTACTTTGAAGGTAAAATGCAATGATACTTATGAAAAGAAATAAAGAAAAGTCTCAAAAAATCACAATAACATATATTTAGAGAATAAGACATTTAAAATACAGTTTGTTTTCCCATTAATGAATAAAAAATATTATAGTGTTATTGATTGTTAAATTTTGCTATATTTATGGGTAAATAAATGTCGCCAAGATATAGCAGGATTCGTGAAATTTTATACTTCCCTCTCTGAACTGTAGCCAAATTTGGCTAATTCCTCTTATGGATGATCACCAATTGTGGCTACATCACAAAATTAAAAAAAAGAAACCCTGGAGAGTACCCAATAAATACAAAGAGTGATCACCTATGGTAGAACGGAGCAAAACTCGACCGCTGTTAGTAAGTCAGTGTGAGGCTGCGTTTGAGGCTTCAGAGTGGGTGTTACTCGTTCGAGGCAAGCGCTTCGTGATGCGACGAGGCGACGAGGTTCGTGTCTGTCGCGGAAGGCAGGGGAAAGGGTTCATGAGGGTCTTGAACATTCAAGCTACAGAGGATCGAGAGCTGCAGAGCATTGTGCCTGATTGATGAGAAGGTGCACCCGCATCAACGTCGCTGTAATCGACTGTAGCTCCCTGTGATTCCGAGTCAGTCGCAGGATTCGGAAAGCATTGACGGTGGACAAGGAAACTGCGCCAGTTGGAGTCGGAGAGGTATCGAGACTAGGCTAGAGCAACTGAAACAATCCGTGATGTCGATGGAAGAGAGGAGCTAGAGGGTTGCAGAGAGGACTAAAGCAAAACTGATAAACATCGAGAGCTCGTTAGACAAGTTCGAAGTAACAAGTCGCTAGTAATTAGTTGCCGGAGAACGGGAGTCGATCACGCGGCAGATTATCGCGGCCCCGTGGCAGACGGTGCAGACGTCGTTTTTACCTCCATGAGCAGTGGAGCGCCATGCGGTGCGTGCAAATTTCTGCGACGGAAGTGTTTGCGTGGCTGCGTCTTTGCGCCCTACTTTGGGGCTGAGCAAGGCGCGGCTAAGTTCGCTGCGGTTCACAAGATCTTCGGTGCTAGCAACGTCGCCAAGCTGTTATTGCATATTCCGCTACCTCGTCGCTCCGACGCTGTTCTTACCATCAGTTACGAGGCGCAGGCTCGCCTCGCGGACCCTGTTTATGGTTGCGTGGCTACCATCTTCGCTCTTCAACAACAGGTACATACTACTTTATTTCTTAACGCACTACTACTACCGCACCCTGCACGCTCCCCTAAATCTCACACCTTGCACTAGGACAAAACATAGTATTGCACTCGAGCTGTAATATCCCTATAGTTTCTTCCAACAGCGGTCGGCACCCACCGCCTCATTTGCTATGTCTTACAAGAGCCAGTGGAACGCCTTCATTTGGTGCCAAAATGAGGAACTTCACCATCGAGGTTCTCATCAGAAACTGGTGAGAATGCTCTATAGCTTCTGATAAACGCCACTAGACAGTTCAAGCGTGCCATGCGGCGCTAACATCAATCGCACTGAATTTATCAAACCGTGACATGGTGCTTCTGAATTTTCAGCTGTAAGTCTAGGGCCTAGGCATGTACAGTCATGCAACAAGGTTTATATAATCAGCTGGTCGAGGTCGAGGTCGAGTCAAGGCTCCAACTGTACGATGCGCACTCGACCATATTGGTAGCTGTTGCAGGTATTCGCAAGTCTAGCATTTGATGAAGGGATCTGAAGAATTAATTGCCGGGAGACTGAAAATAATATTACTCTTCTTCTTCCGCTTAGATCACATGGTTTTCATGCACCTTCGAAGCTGGTGATCACCCCAGCAATGAATTCCAGGGGCTTAAAACCTTAGAACTTGTTGGATTCTAGACGAGCCTTATATCGTTCGAGCAGCTCTGAAGAAGAATCATTTTTCAGCTTCAGGAACAACAGTTAGTGTCAGGATGTCATTTGTACACCATTCCCACTGCTTTGCAGGGAATTTGGGCGAGGTCGCTCAGGTGCAAGTGCTGCCGAACTCGTACTACGAGAAGCCTCTAGGTCTTTAGAACCGACCAGAGAATATATGCGAGTTATAGGAACGTCGAAGAACATGGTATGCACGCGCGCTTGCAAGCAGTTTTCGAATAAGCGATCAGTCCCTTAAACCTAAACGCCAAACAGATCAGTACGATGTCGGCCAAACTATTATTGGTCGTAATTGGCGCGAGATCAGGTCCTGACCCGTGACACTGCAGTTTCTGATCAATCATCAGCAGTCGCCTGCATACATAATATTCGAGCATCTGGTGCCTCATTTGTTGGATCAGAATTCTTGGCTTCTGCATTGACCAAGCAGAGACTCTGAATAAGTTCTCGATAGTTTCCCAACCTGAATTGAATTCATCGAAGTATCATTACAAGAGCATGTGGTTTTCCTAAACTTTGAGGTTTCATTCATTACAATGTACAGTATGTACCATTAGCTTATGTCGTATTGTAAGTCTAATATAATATGTGCCACAATAAAACCACATATTGTACAGTGTAATGGATAAAATCACAGAAGTTTATCTCACACACACATATATGTCTCATGAACCGCAGCTTCTTGTGTCAGAAAAACCACATTCTCTTGTAGTGTATCTAGCCTTTCTTTGCATGCTGCGAGCACTTGAGAAGAGCTCGGAAATCTATTGCTTGGAAGAATATTATTGATGAGTTGCAAGATCAATGTGGAACTGAAACTTTTAAATGCTCAATATTTTGTGAAGTCGATGAGTGGCTTATATATTCTAGTGAAGATATTCTGCACTGCAGATGAGATGAAGAATGAAGTGCACGTAGTCTTGAATCGTGTTTGAAAGCTAAAATTATCAGCAAGCTGTTCATCGTGCATCTGTCATGCGCTGCAGGTGGCTAGTTTGCAAGCGGAGCTGGCCATGGTGCAATCTGCAAACAGACAAGCTGTAGCTGCAGCGGCGCTCGTCCATCAACACCATCACCAACATCTGCAACAACAGCAGCTTCTTCAGCAAACAGCAGGGGCCGGTCCACAAATCCAGCTATCACCTTCAGCAGCCGGCATGATGCAGCTCGCGGGCCAGTTGCAGCACGAGGCCAAGGCGGGCGCTGCTCACGAATTAATGTCTCCTGCGATCAACTTGTGTAACATCTCCATCATGTCAGGATCGTCGGCAGCACACGGAAATACGTATGCAAGCCCGCGAGTCAAGGAAGAGAACAACAGCGCCATGCAGCAGGCGCGGCAGTACGTCGACAATTGTAATATGGGCATGTCGATTAATCCCGCCAGCAGCAGCCACCGACTCCCGGATCACCCCAATCTCCACAAGTTTCGCCGGATCCGTCATGACGATGAGCCCATCAATCTCATGAATCCCACGGTACTGGTACACGAGCTGCATCATCGTCAGCAGACAAGTTCTCATGATGATCAAGCTGGGGCCGGCAGCACTGCTGGAGATCATCTGAGCCAGACACTTGCTTCTATTCTTCCTAGAAAATAGCCAGGAAAAAATTCTCTTGTCGCATCTTGAATTCTGCATACTAGATAAACAGTGCACACTCATATTACCATATCACCATTTCCATGTATCACCTCCAGATAGCTAGTTCTACTGCAGCGGCTTCTGATCAATCAACAACAGCTTACTGTAGCAGACACGAGAATGCCTGCAAATTCCCACCGAAAATGCATTGAGGTGCCTGAGCATCTAACATTTCATCTGGAGTCAGGCGCAATCTAGATTTGAAATGTGACACCAATTCCGTTCTCTAGAAGATTTAGGATAGTTCTCACGGTTTGATTTCTCTCTATAAGTGAAGCTGATTTGTGTGCAGATCGATCTATGCTCCCAAGTTATGACTACTGTGATCGCTGTAACCTCGACAGCACTGTAACCAGACAAATCGAGGTATTATTACATATGGGTTTTGAACATCAGTATGTGACTGAGTTTATGTTTATTTCAGTAAAATGAAGGTGTGAAGTTCCTAGTTGTACTACCCAAGGATACTTATGCCAATATATCATTGAACCTTTAAGTTGAACAAGAAGCCTGCAACCATAGATGCAGAATTGATGCAATCTTTCCACCTGGTATGATCTTGTTGCTCTTAAAGGAATTCACGGACTTTTTCAAAGATTTCTAAGTATGCTCATGTGTTTTCAGAGACAGAGTCAAGTCATACATCTTAGAGACAATCATCTGCCACCTTGCTATGGCACTTTCGCCAGCTGCTCATCACCTCTTGTGCACCCAATCTTGCCTTGCAAGTCTGCATCTATATTGTTTCCAGCCCTTAAGTTTCAGCTTATAGACCCACTTACCCAGCTTCTTTCTAGCAAGTTGGTCCACCAACACTTGTTCTTCTTTATTGGCAATATAGTTTTGGGAATTTTACCTTGATGTTGCATGGTCACGTTATGTAGCTGCAAGATGTCAGGGGCGCAAACAAAATAAAAGGAATAACACTTGCCAGTTTTTGACATTAAAACATGAGAAACTAGCCACTAGTTAAACTTGTTATGACTCTTATTAGTGTGATTGCACTCCATTTCAACTTGGAAAGAAATGTGATCCTAAAATTCATGAATCTTGACAATGATTGATTGATCGATATTTGAATTACATCTACACAATCATCTAAAGTTCTTGCCCATGTTTGCTATCAACTATGCCAAGTATGTGACACACAATTAAAACATATTTGTGAGGTATTTGCAAGCTAGAATGACAATAAATGGATGTCACAATCTGTGCATTAATTTAGAAATGGAGGTCAAATGCTTGAAGCTCACGATCAAAGATACTCTATGCAGAATATCATGCCTGAACCTCTTTAGGAGCATTTTGAGCACAACTTTTCATGAGCATTTCAAGCTTCCTTGCAAATCTTTCACTACATTAGTAATTACCATTTCAGCTTGAGATCATGACTTAACATTTTTGTAGATCAAATTATAATTGAAAGGTATAATTACTGATTTGAATGTTTGTGTCTAGAGTTGAGTCTATGCCTAGATGATGATGTTCAAGTTTGCATTTTGGTGATGATAGTGAATTGCAGCAACATTTAGTAGGACTGAAGCAAGTGCATAAACTCACCACCTAAAACATCTAAATCTTTGCAGATCATATTGTAATTTGGTTGAATCAAGGAAAGCCCATACACTCCCATATTTTTTACAATTAGACTGAAAATTCTGGGTAGGGTTTGCTTGCAATTCTCAAAAGTGTGTGGGTTCAGCTTAGTGGATTGAAAGAAAAAAATTCAAAAAGAATTTTTGCAAGTTTCTCAAACACAAGTATACTATATAAGATGAGTTTTATGGCATGTAGACCAGCAACAAGAGTCTTGATGCATCTAGTAGGTGTTTGTCCTTGCATCATGTCTCACTCCTTTTTGGAGATTTGAGATATAGGAAGCCTGCAAAGTCTGGCATGACAAAGTTTCAGAAGGTTTTTTGTGACAATCAGGATCATGAGCTTGGAGAATTTGCATCCCATAATCCACTCACACATAATTTATTGTTCACATGTGAAGATCCTGGAAGAAGCAAGCTGGTGTTGTGAGCTTTTTCATGACATGCTGCAGCAGATCAACAGAAGTAGAACATTTCAGCAAGTTTGGAGTGTCATAGATTGTTGTTGAGAAATGCACATTTCTTGGAACATGATCACCTTCAATCCATGTCTTTTTGCAGTGCTTTAGGTATGTATACATCCTCCAGTTGCAAGCTCCTGACTATACAATTGATTCTTGAAGCTCTTACAAAAGGCAATCCATTGCTTGAACAACATAATTCCAGTTCTTCATTGGGAATTACGTTCCTTCATTGGGGATTATGGGCCTTCATAGATCATTTCATGAGTCTTCATCAAGTCGACTTTATGTCGTGCAATGCGCCAGCCCGCAGGCAATACCCTACACGAAACAGCTTTGTTGAAGGGAGATTCCGAAAAACCTCTCACGCCAATCTGATGCAGGAAATTACCCCTGAAGATCCCCAAATAATTAAGGCCATCTTGGCCAAGGTTGTCAGTTGTTACATAAAGAAAACAGTTTAGAGTGTAAGTCTAGAAGTCTCCAACTATCATCCACAAATTGATTCTCAGTTCAAGCCAAAATTGTACCCCAAATCTTAGACTAATGCAAGTGTTGGTTCTTTTTTAATTTTGTGACATAGCCAAAGTGGTGATCATCCATAGCAAGAATTAGCCAACTTTGGCTATAAATGAGATATAAGTAAGAAAATTTAGACATTCTTCTAAAGTTTTGGCTACCTGCTTGAACAATGTATAAAAATCTGACAATTCTTCTTTATCTTTTCCAAAATACTAGTGATTCAACATTCCAAAAATCACTTCATTTTCAGAAACTTGATTTTAAATTTTGCCTCTGGGCAAAATTTCGCCAATAAAAGCAGGCCAAATGCACGTCTCTTCACTCAGGGTAGAACCAACAAACGCAGTGATGTTGGATGAGCACATCTACGACAAAAGTTTTGTTGGATTTCTTAATCCATGTATACTAATCAACTAACAAAGTCACCAAATCAAAGATCCTAAACTACATTAGCGGAGCCTAACATATACATAACTGATCTGCAATGCAAGAACGCACATAAGATGAGCTATTGCTCCACGCCGTGTAGTGACTTATCACAACGTCAGTGGACAACTGGATAAATAGGGATGATAAAGCAAGCTTCACACCTGGTGTTATGTGCACATTAAGTGGGTGTTAAAGGGGACAAATCAAGATGACAATTCACATATGAAATGTTTACTAACAAAACAATGATGTGGGAGCCCTCTTAACATGTGGTGTTAAGTGCAATGTTAAACCCATTGTTCACTAAAACTCAATCTTTAAAAATTGAAGATTTTTGGTCAAAAATTAAATGTTACATAGGAGGGCAAAACCAGAGTCTATAACTCAATGTTTGTAAAATGCAAATATTTTTTTTCCAAACACCTCCCCACCATTGCTGCAGAAGCTTGTGTCCTTTCTCTACTATCACCATATCACCATGCGAAGCCCTTTGTGGTTGTCACTATAGAAAGCTTTCTTGTTCACTACTTTACTTCACAATTGCTACATCACCACACTACATCATTACAAAAAGTGAGCTTGCACAATTGGAATTGGACCACAAAAGTAGGTCATAGAAGCCAACTAATGGTGGACCATGAATTACAAAAAGCTCATGCACACAAGGTTGCATAGAAGAAGACATAAAAAAAACATGGACAAATCCCAATTCAGCCCCTCCAACTTTGATATTTGCAATGAAACACCTAAAGAAGGTAAAATGATTTGCAATTGAACTAAAAAAACAAAGAATCAAAAGCAAACAAGAATTGAAAATGAACATCAAAAAAGAAATGACAAGAAGTTTCTTGAAAATGCGACAATTGTTAAACATATTTTACACCTAGAAGCATTCAATGTAATTGTTCAAGTTGTTGTTAGATTCTTGTCATCAAATTGTATCAAACTATAGTTGCTATTGTCCGATTCTTGCAACATCAAATTGTATTAGAATGTAGTTGTCAAATTGTTAGATTCATGTCATCAAATTGTATCAAACTACAATTCTTATTGCTAGATTCTAATTGTCAAATTGTATCAGAATGCAAATGCCATTGCCATATTCTTGTCATTGAATTGTATCAAATTGTTTCCAATTTAATGTAGAAGGACACAACCACAATGATGAAGGTGCATTTTTTAAAAAAACAAGGGCAAAAAGAAAACTACTTCCTCCAAATCAAATGCATCCTTGGAGGTTCAAACAAGAAAACCAAAACAATCTAATTGGGAATATGGTGAGGTTCTTGTTCTTATGAAAGCAAAGCATGATCAACATGTAACATCCCTAGATAGATTTGACCATGAAACATGTTCGAGATTATTGTGGTAAAAAGGAAGAAGATTTTAGCATTTGTCATGGTTGCAAGATATTCACAACATACAAGAAATTGCCCTACATGCAAAGACAAATGCGACGTAATCACATGAGATTTCAAAAATATTATTGATTACATGTTAAGGACTTGCAATAATTAGGAATACTAGACATTGAGCCCACAAGAAAAATTTGCCATCCATTTGCTACAACTTTTTCACAAGAATGTCATGGAATTCATAAGAAGTAAACCTATTTTTAACCCACTTCATGTCAAGGATATCATCAAAAAGGCAAAACACCATTTTCAATCTCAATTGTTTGAATTTGAAAAATCCCATTGATTTTAGTGAGTATAGGAATGAAGGCATTGACCTTGGTTCACCTTTTGTAGATTGCCAAAGATTTGATCAACATAGTTGGACCTTCATGAATGATCTTTGTGGCAAGACACCTCACACACAACCTATTGTTTGTTTAAAATCATTCATGGAAATTGTTACAATTGAACCACTACTAGTTAAACCTATGAATGAACCTATGAATGGAAACACAATGTAAACTCTAATCAACACCCTTGCACCAAAGGTTCACACACCACCAAATCCAATGAACAAAAAAAATCATCCAAAAAATGAAACTAAAAATGTTGACAACACATGTGTGGAACGTTCTTATTCATCTACACACATGAACATGGTAGAGGCAACACAAAAGGTGAGTTGAATTCTTGTTGGGTGTAATCATAAACAAATGAGCCAAAAACCATGTCGAATGATTGTAAAAACTATAAACCTTATTACATATTTTTATGGGATGCCATTTTAATGCCACACTAGTCATGGGAAGTTGTGCTTAATGATAAATATGAAAGTTAAAGAATCTCAATTGAATTGTCAAATTTTTCAAGTTCAAGTTTTGTTTTGTATTGTATTCATGACCTTTGAAATGAGGTAGGTGCAAATCCAAGTGATGAACTAATTGTAAAAAGGTTAGTGATTTCAAAATAAAATTATTTTTACATTAAATTTTTGTACACTAATAAGGAATTATTAGACACACCTAAATGACACTCAAACAATGGGAAATGGGTACCTATTTTGTTTGTTGAAATTTAGAACATGTTGAAATTCAAAAAATGTGGTGCAATGTTACTAATGTGTAAAGATTTTTTAAAAATTTAGCTATGATTCATGAAATTATCAATGTTTTAATGTGTTTTGACATTGTGGGCATTTCACATAATATTAGGGTTTTGTGAACTCCAAAACAAACTCTTTCCCACAATGTAACTTGAGATTTAGGTCATGTACAAATAGCTTTTGAAACGCAAAACCTTTCATGTTCAAAACACTCATCTTTGTATGGAATTCAAAACTTCAGTGAAAACACACATATGCTCCAAATTCAAGGCTCTCACCTTATTATAATTTTAGTTTACACTTGAACTACCCACAATTTTGACAACACTCACACCTTGATTTCCTAATTGCAACTTTTAATTCTTGTTCACTCCAATTGGTGCAAACGAGATACAATGAGCCAACATTATTATTTTAAAAAAGGATGCATGTCTTTTTGCCATTTTATTTTTTTTCATATTAATGAATTTTTGAAAGTGTGAATTAATTCCTTGTAAATTCAATGTTCTATTTTTAAAAATTCAAATCACAACCAAAAATTCATTTTTTACATTTTTATGTTTTCTTTTATTATATATATATATATATATATATATAAGACATCATGTAATTTATACCCCATCTATATGTGGTAAAGGACTATCAACGTTCTAAAATTTTGGATCAATTTTGGAAAGTTTTGTGAACTTTTTTAATTTTTGAATTCCACACATTTTGGGGTATGAGTGTTGTTTGAATGTGGATAATAGGTTTTTATCCTCTTATTTTTTCCCATCAATTGTTTTTAATTATATGAGTCCTTTTGATAGTCCTTTGCAAAATTGATTCTTTTTTACACTATAGGTGTTCATTTTCAAAGGTTTTAAATCAAAACTTAAATTTTAAAAAATTCCTTGCCATGATTTTCACAGTTTTAAATGGTAAACATAAATATTTATCTAATTTTGATTGTTTTTCTTTATGGTCCAACGCCTTTTTTGGTTTGTTGAATTGTGACTACACCCCAATGGCTCCTCTACTTTAGCAAATACAAGTAGCCATCAAAATCACATGTCTAACATTCCAAAAAAAATCCCTTGATAAACTATTTCAAAAAGCTTCAATTTTAAAGTTCAAAACACACAATCACCTTATTTTCAAGTTCAAACATAGGAACTCTTGAACCTTCAAATGAACACAATACATGCTACGAGTTCAAAATATTCACTATAATAAAACACCAAGGATTTTGCAGTTGTTTGAACCTTGGATGTTTTTGGCTCCATCTTTGAACTTCAATGTAACTAATGATCAAAAGGTGGAAGATGCAATTGTGGCTCAAACTTTGATTATTCTTGCAATTTGTTAATAATGCCACCTACCTACCTTAGTTTGACTTTTTAGAACAATGTCCCCCACCTTTTTCATTAATCACTAATACACATGCTTCCAAAATGCAAAAGAAAATTCAAAATGAAAATAAGCATGCCAAAACAAAAACTGATAGCTCGTACAAACACTCTCATACACAAAGGGACCAAGCAAAAGGTTCAACAAAATTGACAACCAATAGAATGTTGCGGATGTAGCCCCTACTTCATCCATTAGTGATGAAGTACCTAGTTCCATTCATGCATGTCACTTGAAGGTCGAGATGAAACGAAATTCACATTCCCATTCATTTCCCTAACATCCAACCAAATCCCTATATGATGTTAAAGAGCCTTTGGCCTTCATTCTCTTCCTATGTACTTGTTTCATTGAAGTGTTCTTGCTTTATTGGAGGTTATTATGCATGCTTCATTGTGATCTTAGCTAGGAAACACCCCCAACTCTAGTGGAGAAATGAACTATTACTATATGTTGAAAACAAATAAATCAACAAACCAAGTAATTTTTGAGATTGCCCATGCTTTTTATCTTCATTTATGTTTTAAGTTTAGGTTGCAGCATTTATCTCTAACCAAAAGCCTAAAATATGCATAAAAGATTAAAGAACGAACCATGCTAAGATTGCACACCACAAGTCATTCAAATGAACCTAAGGCTTGCTTGATGGTTAAAAATTACAACTTGCAAACACGTAGCAAATTCTTCAATTGCGTTTCATCCAAGCTTGTCCACGTTTTAAAAACTTTGATATGCTTTATATATTAGTGGATTATTTGACGTGATTTTCCAAGAGGCACCATACTCTCACTTGTTAACTTGTTAGTCTATTAGTTATTTATACACACAAGCTTGCATTGTTTTCTTCTATGCAAAAAATCACAAGATTTGCCTATATGGACACATGTCATATTATTGTCTAAGCTTGTTTAAGGCATGGAATGATCATTTGACTAATGTTGGGCCTTGTAATGTGAAATTTTTTATTCTTTTGGGCCCATTTAATACCATTGTAAGAGGCTATTTATAATTCAATGTTTTCATGATGCATGTAGGGATACGCACAAATGTAAAAGGCACAATTGCCCAAGTCTTTTACCAAATATATTATTGAAAATAGGATCTTATGCATGGGTAGATTGATTTCTAAACATCCTTGGACTACATCTATTGATCATACTTGGGATTTTATGCATGGGTAGATTGACTTTTGGAGCATCCTTAGACTACAATAAACAACTATAATTTTAGTTACAAAGACAAAAAATTTGTTGTAATGGACACATGCGACTACAAACCTTGTAGTTGTCTTGGACAAGTAGCACAAGACAACTAGTTGCGAAAAAACTACACGTGACATGTATAGTCACCCCTATAATCACATATCATTTATGACTACAAGGATTTTTCATCCATTGACTAGTCGTAGGATTATGCAACTATAATTATGACTACATAAAATATTGGGCAATATTTTTAAAATAATTAAATTTAAATGATTTAATATATATTTATCACATTTATTAAATAAATTATTTATATTTATATAAATAATGAAATATAATAATTCATATTATTGGTAATTTCATAAAATTTCAGCCTATGAATTGTTGACACATGTCACTACTTAGGCTAGGCTAAACCCTAATTTAAATACCTAGGCAAACCTAAGTAGGCACCTAGGTTAAGTAACCTAACTATGTAACGTATATATGGTCAACATACTATCATTGACCTAAACTAGGTAACTTGTGAGGTTTGATTCTTAGACCCCAAGGATGGATATCAACTCCTTTACCATCAAACCACCCCACTTGATGTACAAATATAGTGGAATGCATTCTATTTAGCCCATATTTGATTTTAAACATTACACAAACATCAATTTCAATATTTCATATTTTATTGATATTTGTCCAAATGAAAAAAAATTAAGTTGATTCTTAAAGTACTTTCAATGACATACACAATTAAATATTTTATTTCCAAACATGTAGATTAATTTGAATAGATTTTTTTGAATTTTGTTAAATTGAATTACAGTTTGATGATGATTTGTGGGAATGTTTTTTCAAGCACATAATTTATAAATGAAAAATATTTTTCGATTAATATTTAATAATAATTAAATTATTTATTTATTTATCTCCCACATATTAATCCCTCATTTCATTAAAAAAAAATTACATCAATGTGATTATAATATATCACAATTTGAATTAATTCTCATATAATTTTTTTAAATGGATAATATATCTATACACATGTCAAAAATAATAATTTTAAATACCATCTATAATATTTATGATGCATAATATTTTTTATTTTCTAAATTTTAATCTAAATCACATTTAATAATGTTAGATAATTAGTGAATTTGATGGAATTTTAAGTTTTATGTTTTAACAAATATAATATATACATTTTATCTAAAATTATGGTAAAAGTTTTATGATCAAATAAAAGATATATTTCTTAGACATCTGAAACCTCTATTTGATTAAAAAAAATATCATACTTGATTATGATTATAATAAGTTTAACAAGTTGTAATTTTACCAATAAAATTTAATTTACATGTATAATATATAATTAAATAATCATCATAAGTTAATATTTATAAATAGATCATAATTCAAATATATTTAATAAAAATATAATAATTTGGGTTGTCAATGTCAATCAACCATACAAAATACCAATAAACAATTAAACACAAGTTGATTATCGAACAAATATTGTAATTCCAAAGATGCCACATATGTTTTAATCATCAAAATATTATAAATGGAAAAAATATCAACCCTAGTTGTTAAAACAACTAAGTCTCCATCCATCCAAGGATCCATTCACAATATTGGATGAAAAATGTGCACTTGCCTTTTACTTTTCCATCCAAACATGTAATAGTCACAAATTATAGTTGCATTTGTGACTTCATTCAATTATATTAACATCATAGTTGCATATGTGATTACAATAGTCATATATATGACTACACATATTTACGACTAAAATGACATGTAGGACTAACCCAATTGTAGTTGTAAAAGTAGTTGATTTGGACACTAATGGCATCTATAGTCATAACAATATGGTTGGAATGGACAAGATTTTTTCTAGTGGGAATTGATCCATTCAATCATTAGCAAAGAGATATTGGACTACATTTGGAATTAATTTCTTGGGACATTACAATCATAAGTATTTGGGTTTTTGCCTAATGGGTGAAAATCCTTTAAGGTGTACCACACAAGACAAAAAGGGCCTAGTCCTTATTAAAAAAAAAATTACTTTATATTTTAATCCCCATAAAAAATAATGAATCAAAGGTTGTCAAATATTTCAAAAGGACCATATATTTTAAACCATTACAATTATGAATTCCATCATAATCATCCACAAATGTGTCTTTACATGATTAAAAACATAGAAAAAGGTCATACCTTGACAAGATTTGGATACACCTTAAAGAATTTGAACCTTAATAAACTTCTCGATGTTTATGCAATTCATTGTTTTTTTTAATTCATCTAAATCAATGACCTTATGATCAATCCTTTAAACACATAATAAATTTACATCATAGTTTATAGACCACATTTTGTAATGAGATTCATAATCCTTGTTGAAACTGGAAACTTGCCAAGGCCAACACCTTTCAAGGGATCATGAAGAAAGGGTTGTTGACATAACAAGGCATTTCTGTGCATATGTTCAATGTTGTAATTTAATTTTTGGATGTTGCAAATTGGCCTCTTGGCATTCTTAGGGCACTATTGGTGTGTTCAATTTGTTGGTTTTGCCCATAGCAATAACTACACAAATTGGTGTAAAATTTGAACAACAAATTTGGTCCCAAACATTACCCATTGTCTATGTCGCATTTGGAAAATTTGAAAATCTTAATGATGGGAATTTTCTCATGTCAAATTGTGCATGTCTTGGATTTTGTGGATTGCCAAAAGTCTAAACAATAAATGGCTTTTGACAGAATTTGTAGCTAATGGTTGATGTATGGAATGTGGGAATGGGTCAAGAATTGATAGTTTTTCTGCAAGCTATCTACCATTGGGTTGTAATCCATTTTAAGATTTCAATTAATCCACTTATAATTCATAAGTATGAGGCCTTTAATACCCATATGGCATTGAAAGTTTTTAAAAGCACAAGTATTGGATCCAATTTGAAAGTTGTGGGTACACGGGTCTATTGGGTTACTACTAGGTAATTCAAAACCAATAATAAGCACCATGGTTAGTTAGGGATTTGGAACCTGATAGAAATTTGTGGTTTTTAATAACCATCCATCCCTCATGCTACATTTGTGGATTGTTTATTGGTTCACTTAGGCCCTAATCTTTAACTAACATTATGAATATTATTAATACCTTACTCCTTTGTTGTTCTACATCAAGTAGACTTAAAGATGGAACCAGACATGGTGTCACATTTGTGGTTGTTGTGATAGTTGTTGACATTGCCAATGCATGTGTTTTCACTTTAGGCATTATAGTTGTTATAATTGCCATTTCATTCAAGGTTTGACTTAGAGTAATCAATTGAGATGTTGAACTTTTAGCCTAACTATTATATATAAATATCTTCTCCATCAAAGATCAACAACCGCAATCTTTCTTTCTTCAATAGATGTAAATTATTGAAAACTTCCATACTTTATAATTTGATGTGCCTTGTATTTGGTGACTTAGATATTGTCATCTCATTTTGATTCATAGTTGAATCAAATCTTCTTTTAGGTACATGGAATGTGTAATAATAAAGTTGATCCAACTTGTAGGCAACAACAAAATGTTTTCAACAAAAAAAAGTTCTAGAGTTTAGTTAAGACTTCAAGAACTAACGATAGGAATTTTTTTTTTAACAATTCAAAATTAAAATCTTTTGAGAATTGAGCTCATCAATTGTCAAGGACCATTATTGCTCCAATATAACATTGAATTTCTTGATGCATGCATATTGATCAATTAACAAAATAACCAGAGATCTTAAATTACAACCAAGGAGCTTAATATATAGATAATTGACCTACATTATGTAATATGATTAATTATGTACATATTACATATGTACAATCTATAATTCCCAAAAACAATCCAATACAATCCAAAAACCCACATAAGGTGTAAATTGTTCCACATCATGAAGTGATTTATCACAAATCAATGCACAATTGGATAAATAGGGATGATAAGCTTATCAATTAAACATCTTATTTGCAATTATTTACTTGTAACCTGTAACTAAATGAATGTTAGGAGTTTTTATATACAATTTATTAACATGTTTTCTTGCATGAAAATTTATTGCACATTTTGCCGACACTTGGGGCCATAAATTCTAAGTGTAGTGGGGTGCAAATGGGATACAATGAGCCAACAAAATTATTGTAAAAAAAGTCTACATGTCTTTTTTCCCAAAAAACACTTATTCATATGAATGAATTTTGGAACAATTTTTTTTGCAACTTGTTATACTAAATGCTTATAGTTGTCCAAGTACTTGACCATTTTTTTTCTTCATCATTTTTGAATAAATATGAATTTTTGAAAGTGTCCTAATTCCTTGTAAATTCAGTGTTTCATCTTTAAAAATGATAATAATTTCAAATCATAACCAATTTATTTTTTTGCATTTTGATATTTTTTTGTATGAAAACCTAAAAAATTTCTTAACACATCATGTACATTTTACCCCACTTATGTGTGACAATAGACTTTTGAAATTTTAAAATTTTAGATAAATTTTGGAAAGTTCTTTGAATTTTTAAAGTTTTACAATTCCACATATCTTAGGGTATGAGTGTTTTTTCAATGTGGTTAATAGGTCTTTATCCTTTTAATTCTTTCCCATCAAATGTGATTTATTATATGAATCCTTTTGATAGTCCTTTGCAAAATTGACTCTTATCTAATGTGTTCTTATTCACTTTTGGAGGTCCTAAGTTAAAACTTAGAACTTAAAATTTCATCAAATGGATTTTTGGTTTGAATCCCTTAACATTGATATGGATGAAAAGGTAATAACTTACCATGATTGCCATGGTTTTAAATCGTAGCACATAAATATTTATCTAATTTTTACTTTTTTTTTTTTTGTTTTTTGTTTTTTTTGTTTTTTTTTGTGTCTAACGCCCTTTTTGGCTCGTTGGATTGTGACTGCATCCAATGAATACAAAACATCAACCAAATGAAAAAAAAAAAATCATTTTCCTTGTTGCCCTTTCAAAATGGATTTTATAACTTTTAAAAATTTTATATCATATATTATTTAATCACATGCATTATATGAACATTGTCAAACATAGATTTATGCATTACTTATCTAGAAAAGAAAATTTAAATCAATTGCATTGTTTAATACATTTCTTTTGATTCCTTTAAGATGAAAATCATAGTTAAAATAAATATTCAAATTACTTAAAAGGACTCAAAAAAACATCTATATTATATTTTTAAAAATTAAAGATTTTTTTAATAGATTAATATGACATCATGTATGTTATAGTAATACACCAATCCCTTATAATCATGAAATAGTAAATGTAATAAAGATTCAAAATAATTTTTTTAAGTCCTTAATTTTTCTGTTAGACCATTTTTTTGAATACCTTGATTGTGAATATGCCCCATGGACCAATCTATTTGAACAATAAATCTAGTTTCATGGCAAGAGGACTGTATTTCATTTTTCATATTTATGTGGAGTTCACCATGACAAAGTCTAATGCTAGAGCTCCACCCCTAATCACCATTATTCCAAATTCTAGTAATCCAATTCTTTTAGGAAAACAATAATATTGTTTGTTTCAAAATTAGAAAATTGTAAGGGAAAATAGGTGGAAAAACCTCTTTAAATGGGAACATGGTGTGTTTAAAGAGAATTATTGGTCCATTGGTAGACTCTATGGTAAGGAGCTAAAAATATATGCCAAGTGAAAAGTGTGATGTGTCCTTAGAAGATGAAGGGAAAAAAAAGCATTATTGAATTTTTAATTAATGTGTTGGTAATAATCTTTTCTTTTGACCCCACTTGCATTTCCCTTTTTCTTTCCATCTACTCTATCTTAAAATGTTTTTCTTTGAGTAGTTGGCCTTAAAATGACATAATTGCAAAGTAAGATTTTTTTTTCTTTAAACAAAATAACCTTCCCAATCACACAATCTCATTACTAGTGACACTTGAGCACGTTATATATGCACACATTGCACAATCATCAAATTCACTAGTACTATTGTAGCTTGTGCTGTTGGGTTGAAGTCTGAACTAGTCACCCAAATAATTTTTCCTTCCAAATTTGTTTTTTGTAATTGAATTGACTACATCAACAACTACTACAGAGAAATTGAAAATATCTACTACTGTACGTGTGACTCATGTTTCACAAGATTTTTTGAAATAATTAAATTTTTGAAATAAGGAGTCTGGCAGCCCCAATCTGACTATTTGAAAATTTGAAGACTCATTAGGAAGTTTGCTGTGTCCAGATGTTTTTTTTCTAAAGCAAATTTTCTCTTTTTTTCGACAAGAAAATCTGGGAAATTTTGGATAAATATGTTTTTCTAGTGTAATTTAGACCAATTTGCAAAATTTTGGGGCCAAATTCGCTAAAATTTCAACATGACAAATATGAAAAGAAAAAAATTGGTCCAAATGTAAGTTTTAGAGTTATCTTGATATCTTCATGCATTGAAGTTTTGCATATATTAAGTAGGTCTTGAGTTCAATTCTTAGGAACTTTGACAAACTTATTGATAATTTATTTGTATTTTTCAACTGGCCTACTTAGAAAGTAATTAGTGAAGAACATGAGTCATAGGAACGGTATTATTGGTTGTTCATAATATAGTTATGTACATGGCTACCTTACCCTAAGGTCAGTTTTGTCATTAAATAATCCTCAAAATGGTAAAATGAAAATTTGCAAAAAATATCAAGTTGACATGTTGAAAAATCATCATAATTATCACTAGGCTACACTCTGAATAATTCCACTGTTCATATCACAATATTATAGTAGATGATGAAAAAATATATAATTTTAAAATTTTAAAACGAATTCATTTTTTGATCAAAAATAATTATTCGGTTCGTTAATGTGAAAACTGACCCTAGGCTACGGTATTTGATGAAATGAACCCAGAACCAATTCTGCTTCCTATTGCAAATTTTTCAGAGAGGTAGTGACTAGTGACTTGATAACTGCTATAATGAGAGCAACATGATTGCCCAGCGTCCAACTAAGGTTTCAAGGAAGTACTTACCCACATGCGCTTCATTGTTGCAGTCTCCCTTGCAGAGGTACTAACTAACCATCATTGTTGGGCGGGGTGGGGGAAAGGGCAACTCAATTGTGAGCACTTTCCCCAAGGTACCTTTATTCAACCAAATTGTGTCCCCATGGTTTTCAATGACCAATTAAAAGCATGGCAAAAATTTACTATAGCTTAGTTGACTATACCATAGCCTAGGATCAGTTTTCACATTTACAAAACGATTAAATTTTTTTTTCAAAAAATGAATTTTTAAAAAAAATTTGAAATTACATTTTTTTCCCATTATCTAGTATAGTATTGTGATATGACTAGTGAAATTATTCAGAATGCAGCCTACTATGATAATTATGATGATTTTCAACGTGTCAACTTCTTATTTTCACAAATTTTCATTTCACTATTTTGAGGATTTTTTAGTGACGAAATTGACCTTAGGGTAAGGTAATAGGTAATTACCTAGCTTAACCTAAGGAATCAGAAAGGATCCTTGAATGGACCTCAGAGCTAATATCTAGCCTTACTCACTAGTCATTAAATTGAACTCATATGTTATATTTAGTATGACCCATTAGTCATTGAATTTGAACTCGGAGGTAATATTTAGCTTTACCCAATTAGTTATTAAATTGAGCTCAGGGAAATACGAATACTAAAGACCTGGTTTTTTTTTTTTTTCCCTTTTTGTGATACAAAGGACAAGTTCATTGCAAAGAGAAAATTTTAAAATATAAAAAACCCTGTTCAAATTTATATCCCATAGCCTAGGGTCAGTTTCCACATTGACAAAAACAAATAATTATTATTTCTCAAAAAAGGAATTTTTTTTCTACTTTTGAAATTATTATTATTATTTCTGTCATCTACTATAATATTGTGATATGAGTTGTGAAATTATTCAGAGTGTAGTCTATGATAATTATGATAATTTTCAACATGTCAACTTCATATTTTTCACAAAATTTCAGTTCACTATTTTGAGGGTTAGTTAATGACCAAACTGACCTTAGGGTAAGCTAGTCAACTAGAACTAGAACTTGGAGCTTTGTGATAATTTTTTAAACTAGTGGAAACTGGACTGAAAGGTTCCTCTTCCAAGAGCAGGAATCATACACCACTCATCACAGCTCACAACCACTTCTGCCGTTTGTTTGATACAAAATGGCTAAGACAAAATATATACAGGTTGCTACATTGCATACCAGATGTCCTAGAGTGACATAAAATGATCACATGATTGCTATAAGTATTGCATTCTTCTTCTTCATATGCTATGCAGATCATTCTACCTTTCTCAGAAAGCAAATCACAGCATGCATATTAATGCAACACTATTTGCCAACACAAATAAGTCATGGGGATTGGTTATCAGGTGTGCTACCCCTAATAAGTTGCAGCTTCTTCAGTTCCTTCCACTCTCAGCCTGGATGTGTACAACATGAAATTTTAAGCTTGAGTTTTATTGCATGTGGGTTTGAAGCAAGCTTTTTTTTTAAAGGTGATTTGTGGCCAGATTTCGTCCCCAGCAAGGCATGTGTGATGAGACCAATAGACATCTTTTTGTGTCGTTCGCCATAAAAATAATGGATGAAATTGATTGGTGCCAATTAGCATCAACAACTTCCATCCATATTGTTAGGATGCATGTCCTTGCAGTAAAATCCTAAACCCTGAGCCATTGTCCCATTGCTTGAAGATATGGAGATTATTTTCACTTGTTTGATTTTGGGATTTCCTTTTAGGTGCCATTGTTGTGTTCAAGTTCAAACTCCCATTGTTGCCATTTCCAATGGAGAGTGCATAGATTTTGCTAGAGTCTTCATGGGTGTTCAATTGCAAATTGTCATAATCAACTCCTTGATGTTTACAACTTGTTGGTATGTTTGTGGTTGGCCTTCTATGCATCATTTGTGCATATCTTGAAAATAGAAGCAACCATTCCTATCATCTTCTCTTGCAAGGGAGTTTCTTTTGCCATTGAGTGGTTATGGGGTGAAAGCACACTAAAGGTGAGTCACAAGTTTTCATTAAAAAAATGAAGTACAACAAATATCATGGTACACAGTAAGTTGAAATCTTGATGACATTCTTTAGCTTCCTAAACATAAACAAAAAACTTTAAAATTTGCATGACAATGTTTTGAAACTCAAAGTTCACTTTGAGCTAAAATAATTTTCACTCAACAATTAAATGAAGAGGATTGAATAAAGTCAATGTATATAGAATATTATATAACTTATATTTTTTCAATGACCATAAGGCCTCATTTTTGGGATTCATAAAACATTACCAAACAAAAGAAAACTAAAAAATGCCCATTTACAAAATCTCCTCCTCTTTGATAAGATGGTGGTTTTTTCCTTAAATTTTTATATATTTTTGCATTTATTGCTAAACAAATAAAAAAACACATTTCTTGAATGAAAAATTCATCCACAAAATTTAAACTTTTTAATCATTCTAAATTTAATTAATGTATATCAATATCATACACCATAATTTACCCAAGAGTTCCATGTATAACTTTAGTTTTGAAGTATATATGTAGTTTTTCAAACTCTATGGTAAATATTATTTTGTCACAAATATATTTTATATAGTCAAGTTCTTCAATTTTATTGGATTTAAAAAATATTTGATTAGATTTAGTTTAAAGCTAATAAAATATATTTAAAATAAGGAAAAATAATCTAAAATGTGATGTCCATACATTACCAAAAAAATTAATCATAGAAATATTATATTTGTGACTACAATTTTTGAAGGGGTTAATGTGCCTTCACCCTATGTTTGTATCTTTATTTTTAAGTGTTGTGTATGTGGAACTATGGAAGTTAATGTGAATGGTCATTTCAACTTTGAAAAGTTGTGCAATGGAGATTGCACAACAAAGTCATGCAATTTGGAAGATGATGGTGCATTCTTAACTAGAGGTCGCAACATCAAATGATCATCTCTTGAATCCTAATCCTACTAGCTCTTGAAACATTAACATTTAGTTATTGCATCAAGTTATTGGTAACCAATTTATAACATTTTGTTCTCTAATTTATAACAACATGTTTTTCAACTTTTTAGTGATCAAATGATTAAGTTTGCAATTCCAAGTTTGCGTCCATTTTTTGTTTCTTCATTTGATTGATTGCTCTTCCTAAACCTACAACTTTTTATGTTCTTAGTGATTAACATATTAAATCTACAACTCCTTTGTGTTTACGACTTACTATGCACATTTTGTTCCTTGTTGCATTGTTGTCTAGCAGGTTAAATCTATTTTAATCTATAGCATTATGCTCTCCAATCTATAATATTTTGTTTTCTAGTTTGTTGATGATTAAGTGATTAACTTTGCAACTCCAAATTTGTGTCCTTTTGTTTTTTCATTTTCTTGACTGTTCTTCACGAATTTACAATGTACAATGTTTTTAATTATTAGCAAATTAGGTTTGTAACTCTTGTGTTTGCAAGTTATTATGAACATTTTGTTCTTTGCTACATTATTTTTCAACACATTGTCTTATTTTTCACCCATCTTCAAATATTTCAATTCTTCTAAAAACCTTGTGCTCACCACTCTTTTACACCATGTGTTAGATTTCACCATATTTCCTCCTTCTTATAGTTCTAATAATGGGCCCAAATCACCACTCAACGGAACATGGCCTCCTTTTCTTGAATCCATACCTATTGATCTAGTGATTGGTTGTGCATTAAATGTAAATGTGTAAACACTTCCAATTATTTCTGATGTGCCTAATTTTTCCGAAAGTCCTTCCTAAATCATTTTAACCTACGTAGATTGTGGAGTTATCTAAATCACAATCTAACCCACATTGATGTGACTTGCTTTTGAAGAAGCCAAAAAATCATATGATATTACATGAAGGTTCCAAATTGAATGGATGACCAAATTGCCATGGGCAAAAGGTTTTGGTGGCAAAGATGGTGGGTTTACCCACATTGTGAAATGCAAGGTTTGTTCTTTTATTGAAAATAAAGAAGAGATTGCAAGTTGCTAATGGGGTACCTTAACAAAACATTAGGGGCATAATATTGTAGTGCAAGATTTATCACATTTTAAAGTGAAAAAGGGGGAGAATACATTGTTAAAGACTATGTACACTTGAAAAATATGAAGTTGTATCACTACCAAACATCAAAATTGGTTTTGGAATAAATGCATTACCTTGTAGGTGAGGCAAATTGGAAAGTGGTTTAGATGAAAACTTTATTTATATGTTCTTGCACATGGTCATCAAATGTTGGAATAGAAGTTTTTGTATGAATTGTTTGTGAGCTTGTAGGTCCCAAACAATCTAACCATGCATTGGTATGATGGAGTTGGTTAAATCCTTACCAAATTCATGTATGATCAAGTACAAATTGCCACTATCATAGCCATCTAAGGAGTTCAATTGATTGCTTGTTCATGTGACGAACTTACAATAATTGACAATGGGTTTTAAATCTACATTCATGCCTATGTGGTTAGTGATTGGACCAAATGGCCTATTTTAGTTTGTGTTGGCATAATTGTTGATGGATTTGGGTCTAACAACTTAATTAAAATAATCATGAATACTTTGCTGAAAGGTGGGGGTTGATCAAGGAAGATCTTTCCAAAAATCTTTTATGCTTTGGAACAAATGGAATGAATGTCTTTTAAGGGGAAAATAAGAATGACAAAGCAAATCAAAGATTTATGGGCACCATTTTCAATGGGTGTTCATTGTGTTGATCATAGAATTAACTTGCTAGTCCAATCTTCAAGTGATTTGATATTCATTGCAAGGATGGAGTCATTCATGCTTAACATGTATGGATGTTTTAGTCCCTCATTAAAACAACAATTGAAGTTTTAGAAATTTGTTCAAATCATGGAGACGAATGAATTTTTAAAAAAAACATTTGTGAAGACTAAATAGATGTTTATGTTATAATTTCTATAAAAGACCATGGCAGAATAATATCCTTTATCTGCAAGCAACAACTTAAATTATTGAAGTGGGAAAGGTAAGGCTTACAATGCTATTATTTTTTTTAATATAAGAGATTTGCATTAAATTTAGTAAGGAATCAAAATCAAAATTTGACTTTGTGTTATGTTTTGTGACAAGCAAACTTGGGCCTTCTCACTAATATACACTTATTGTTGTAGCTTGTGTGTCTCTTTCCATTGATGGAGACTATGCATTTTCATATGTGATTTTATTATTGCATGGAAGGTTTGCTAGGGTTAGTTATATACTTTGTACTATGATAGCAATTCCACTTTCAATAGTGATGAGTTATGATCCTTTTAAAAGTTATTACAATGTGATCATCCATAAATCCACACAAAATGAGTGACAAATTACAACATTGATTCAATTGAACATATTGCTTTTGTTCTGAATGGTGGAAAAAAGTGGGCACATTGAGGTGCAATTCGCCCAAATACATGTGATATTATGCTATTAGTTACACAAGCTATCTTTATACATGTATTGCAACTAGAGAAACCTGAATGCAAAAGTAAATTATTCATACTTTCTTATTTTTATAATTCCATTTGAAATTGTTTATAGGTATGGCAAATTATGGCAGAGGCATCATGTGCGATTACTGAAGCCAACAAAGTAAGTATGTTTATTATTTTTTGCTTTAAACAACCTCCATATGGGAAGGTTTATGAATTTTTATTGCTGCCTAAAGCAACTTTCATATGGCAAGGTTCTAATTTTCCATAATAGGCTACATATGAAATGTCGTCTCAAGTTTTCAAGTTCTCAAGTTCAATCAGCCCATGGTCAAGGCCTATATGCTTGAACTTTGAACCTTTTTGTTGCCTTTTTGCACCCCCTCATTTCCATTGCAGTTTTGGAGGTGAATAGTTGGCTGTGTTTGGAGGATTGTTAGACAACTTTTGCCATTCGCCAGATTTTTAGGAGAGAAATAATCTATGTAACCAAAAAGCAATGGAGTTGAAGCTATAATGGTCAAATCAGTTAGATACAGCTTATGGCAACAAGATGGCATTGTTGCCAGACTGCACTTCGTGCGCGTTTGTTGAATCGCTCAAGTGCTCTCGGATTATAATGGCAATAGCCATTTTTTTCTCCAACACTTCTCTGTTTTTTGTCAGATGTGAATCTGGTCTCTGAGTTGTTTTGCCACCTATACACTGATGCAGAAATGAAAGGAAAAAAGGCCGATTTGAAGACACCGAGAAATAATGGTAGTTGAGACTTTCAAAATTGTGTACGTTGTGAATTAAGCTTTGTAGTTATGCGGTTCTCTGAATTGGGTCCTTGAATACAGCAAGCAAACTGCTTTACACCTAGTTGAAACTGCACTTGCTGCTTACGATTCTGACTAGAATGTACATCATGAATTAAGCTTCAAAATTTTGCATGTTTTTTTTGTCGGCTTGATGACACAAAAGCCACCAGGTGGTAGCTTCTTGAACTGCAATTGGTTACCCAGCTGTGACCAGGTGGTACGTCATGAGTTGAGCTTGATATTTTGCATATGAGCAGCCATCCTCTTAGGAAGGGGTACCATAGTACCTTGGCCATTTCAACACATGTCTGTCGAATAATTAATTAATTTTGAAAACTTCATTTCAACAAATGAAATATTCTTAAATATTCACTATTATCCTTCAAAATATTCTTTTATTTGGAAGAAATAATTTTTGAAAATTTCAACATTTTAAAAAACAATATAATTAGTGTCGAATTGGCCAAGGTACTAGGGTATTAGCCCAAGCTGAAAATGGTAACAAACAGTTTTACAAATATAAATTTCAGGCAGCCAATGAGACAGCTCAACATGCACCCAGGAAGGCTCAATTATTTTCTCTGGGGGGAGGGGTGGGCCGGGCTCCCATTATCTTCTCATTGTGTTCCCACCAGGTCCCCAATGACACTTTGAATGCGTTCCCCAAGTTCTGATGTGTTTCCCAAGTTATTCTGAACGCTGCCACACTTTATACCATATCCTTTGTCTAAATTTATGCTTTTTCAAACTTACATACCTAGACAAAAGGGACAGAATACATTGTATTTTCTTTTTCAGAATATTCATGGTGTGAGTGTTGGTTTTGGTGATGGGCCAATGAAAGAGGCTTATCACAAAGAAAAAAAAACAGAAAAAAAATCACTTTGAATGCAACCCCACAACCAATTCATGCAAGTGACAAGGTAGATAAATGTTGTGTTAATTGAATACACCAAGCCCCGACACAATGATAGCTCAAACTGCACTTGGTGCCCTGACTAGAATGTACATCATGAATGAAAGCCTGAAAGTTTCATGTTTCACATGGTTTGAGGAAGGAACAAGGAACCAAACAAGTCAACCTACTAAGCAGAAACTGCACTTCCTATAGCCTCTGAAAACCGGTCGTACAAGACTCAGGCCCAACAGGGCATGTCTTTACAGATAACTCTATTACATTTAAAAGCACGTTTCACATGATCGGCGAGTTGTGGAGACTGCGCTTCTCCATTACCATCTGACCAGAGGTACAACATAAAGAATTAAGAGTAAATTTTTTCCATGGTTCATGTGGGTTCAATGGACAAAGGTTTTAATTCAAAAGAGTATTTTAAAGTTTATTTCTCTTAAATCATCCTTGCGCAGCCCATTCATCATGATTATCGAAAAATTTAGTATTTACCCCTGTGTTTTAAATTGGGGATCAAACGAGTTTATTTTTTGCAAGTGTATTATTCACTAAAAGATGGATAATGATCAACAACTTTGTAATCGATCTAAATTGGAAAAAAAAAGTGAATAATAGGGTGTCTATTGGTTAAGAAGTATCTTCTCCTTTGAACCTGCCCATGGAAACCCTAAACCACATAACCCTAAAGTTTTCTCTAAGGCACATGTGAAATGTTTCAGTGGTTTGTGATTTAAAATGCCGTCAAATCATAGAAAAACTTTAGGAGAAAGAAAATGCTGAAGTAACACCAACCAACGATGAATCACAGACATACAAAAGGCCGAAAAAGGGGTTGTTTTGGGAGGCCCAAACATTACAAGTCCAAGCAGTACTTCTCCCATTAAGCAAGTAATATAATAATATCTATATACAAGGGAAAAAGGCTAAATCCTAAGGAATTCCTTTTCTTTCTTTCTCAAATTATTTTTGTAAAACTATGTGAGGAAGGATGGGAGGAACTCAAAAAATACCTTAAGCCCTTGTGACATTCATTCTGAACTAGGTAGAGATGGAGGATGGTTAAGGTAGTGCCAATGGATCCTCTAGTGATCTCCAAAATTTAAATCTTAAGCTGAAAATATTCTTAAATGAGATGACCTCTGAAGATAATTACTGTACCCTGAGGTCAGTTTCGCAATTAAATAATCCTCAGAACAGTGAAATGAAATTTTGTGGAAATATGAAGTTAACATGTTGAAAATCATCCTAATTATCATAGGCTACAATCTGAATAATTTCAATACTCATATCACAATACTATAATAGATGATGGAAAATAATATAATTAGAAAATTAATTTTTGAAAATATATAATTGTTGGTTTTGTCAATGTGGAAACTGACCTTGGGCTAGGGTATACTATTTAGACATGCCAAGGATTAAAATAAGAAGAGTCTTGCAATAGCTGACAACCCAAGGCTTGAGTGAACCCCCTACCCACTGTAGTACCAGTGTTGGCAGGTATATCTATCATACGAGCTGGGTACTAGTATTAAAATCTTTTCAATTTGGACACTGGGTAAAACTAGGAGTATGCAAATGTTCTTCAAATAGACATACATATCACACCAGTTTATATAACAACCTCCATGTTTTGGAGTGTTTCATGTATCATGTATGAACATAAATAAATATCTTTTTTTCTCTCTTTGCTTTATTGGCTCTAAGAAATTTCGTCAAATTTTCTCCCCCTTCCCCATCCCAATTTATCATCTTCAATGATAAATTGGGCACAATTTGAAGGTTTACATTGTGAAATTGTTCAATTTATTGGTAGAAAGTTTGATTACTTTACGAAAAAATTGATTGAAAATAAATTGGTAGGATCGGGACTATCTACATTATTTAATATATAATTATAAATTATTACACTAAATTGCAAGTAGATGAGATCGGTGGAGTGCTCTCAGTTGGAGATGGAATTGCACGTTATGAATTAACAAGATTCAAGCTAGAAAAATGGTTGAATTTGCAAAGGGTGCAAAAGGAATGGCTTTAAATTTCGAAAATGAGAACATAGCAATTGTTATATTTGATAATGATACTGCCATCAAAGAAGGAGATATTGTCAAACGCACTGGATCTATTGTGTATGTTCCTGTAAGAAAGGACTTGCTAGGTCGTGTGAATGATATGTTAGGAGTACCTATTGATGAAAAAGGTGCTTTAAACGTTACATAATGAAAACATGTAAAAGTTAAAGCAAATCCAGCTCATACCAGCTGATATACCATGGTAACACTCCCAGAATTCATTTAAATTATTTCTAATGTAGTAATGTGACTAAGTTTTGTAAAGCCAACATCCAAATGGGTAACCCAACACACACCAAAGCCAAGTGAAGAGGCACTTTCTCTACTACCATAAAGCACTTGGAGAAAATTTGTAGTTTATGTGGAGGGCACCTTGTATCCATCAATTTCCCTCGTAAAAAATGGGAGAGATATTATGCCTACTCCTCAATTGTGGGAGGGAAATTATGCGTACTTGTAGGTGTGGAAGAACCGTCCCATTATTGACGAGTAGGCATAATATCCCTTTCACTCCAACACCTCGTGATCTACATAGGTTTGGTTCATGAAATTTTTTGCCTCATGTTTTAGGTAAAACCCATGAGTGGGGGACATTCCCAAAATGTGGGGCTGGACCTGGCTATGACCTTGTCCTACGCCCTTTATTTTGAGAATGCCCTCACCCTAGGGTATTTTGAGAATGCCCTCACCCTAGGGCTTTACCCTACATTAATAGAGCCAACATCTCAGAAGTACCTGACCATCATTGTTCTGTCTAGTTCTTGGTTTTGATTGTACCATTAGATTCAAGTTATTTGAACCTTTTTTTCTTTTTTGGAACAAACGGAAAGAAAGAAGAGAAAACAAAGGAGGACCAAAAGTGAGGGTGTAGCTACTTTTATAAATTTGACACAATTTGTTCAATGGAATCCCTGGTGTGATGATGAACAAATTTTCAAATTCTTAAATCTTTCAAAAAAATTAAGAAAATTTTCAAACTTGGTTTGATTTTAAAATAGTGTCTAGTTTTTGTTTTTTTGGGTATTGATAACTCTGGCGACAGCCTCAACTGTAATCACTGGGGTATCTTAAGCTGTATCCTCACAGAGCATGAGGAGAAGCCCAGTTTAAAATTGGAACTACATGGTCGAAGGTACACAATACACTATACAAACGTACGTAGATTCGAAATTATGGAGCATTAATGTTGTACAATCAATTGAAATTGAGCATGTGACTAAAATGGTACAAGGCGGCTGCAAGCTTTTGGAAAAACATTTAATTGCATGCCCAAAACAATTGAACCTGTCTAAACGAATGATTGGACCAATATCGTAGTACCGTGGCCATTTCGACACATGTTCGTCAAATAATTTATTAATTTTCAAAAATTCATTTCAACAAATGGATTATTCCTAAATATTCAAGATTATCCTTCACAATATTTTTTTGATTTGGAAGAAATAATTTATGAAAAATTTCAACATTTCTGAACATAATAGTTCAGTGTCGAATTGGCCAAGGTACTAGGGTATTTCAAATTCCAGAAGTAGGTAGATTGCTCGAGTTTCAACAGGAGGTTGGTAAGTTGGCATGGTCTTTTACTCTGGTTTAGGTTGCACCAACAAGCTGAACTTGTGGTCCTTTTACTGCAGCCAGACCAACACCCAAGAACTAATAACTAACCAACCCTGGTCAATATTCATACCACATGGTAGAGCAACAAGAACATTTTCTCAATTTTCAGCCCTATTGCAAAGGATAAACATCAAAGCTTTTTTTCCCAGTATTAGCTTGTTATTTTACTTTTATCAAGAACCTCCATTTCTGGTTCTAACAAATAAATTGGAATTAGCTTAGTTTTGGTTTCACATACAAATGGAATCAGGAATCTGATTTTGGGTCCCAATCTTTAAAATAAAAGTCCTGGTTTTGGTTCTAAAATTTTAACCCTCTTCCCCATTTCTTACTAACCTAGATCAAACTGATGGTTAACTACCGGTTAACCCTGGTTCCAGTCAATTGTTTTCAAAACATGTATTTTGACTCTGGTTATAATTTCACACATGAAGAGAACCAGGAACCCAATTCCATGTTCAGTTTTGAAAAAAAAAAACCCAAATCTGATTATGGTTTCAAAATCAGACGTGGTTTCTCTTTGATTCATACTAATCTGAACCCAAACTGGCAATTGAAACCACCACAGCCCAACCATCACTGCATTTTTCCATTTGTGTGGAGGGGCTGAAGGAGAGTATAGTCAATAAGGCTACCAAACTTTAAAGTCCGTTAACACTAATAACAACAGTTCAATGACAATTCGTGAAGAAAACCTTTGTCCGATAGTCTATAAGATGAATAGTCCATAACAATCCACAACACACTAGAGTTGTCGGGAAAGTAAGAAAAACACAGGACCAGAACCCTGAGGTTGGGCATACACAGGGTGTGAGATTCAAAAAAAAAACTGCAAAAAACGTACATTAGCATTCAACAGGGGATGAAACTCAGAAAACCATCAATTTTGGTGGTAAATTGAGTTTCACCTGTCTTTTCTTTTTCCTCAGCGCCTCCACTGCTAATACAGATATTTTCACTGCTCCTAACTGTACAACCACTATAATTAGTCTCGAACCTTGTGCATTAAATGCTGAGTATCAGCATTTCATACTGAGATTTATTAAAGTCTTTCCTTTGTGGCTACCACTGAAAGAGGGGATAGGGAGTGAAAGGAGGCCCAAAGACAGGGTGAAAACAGGGTTACTTTTCGGATAACTCTATTGTAGTTGACACTAGACTTCATTGACAATTGTGTAATGAAGAGGGTTCAGATGATATGATGGTGAAGAACACCTTAAGGCTTAGTCTTAGTAAGAGAGCATTTTATAGTATCACTCAAGAGTTTGACCATCACAAATCAGAGTAATGTTCAGAGTTGCATGACCAACAGATTTCAGACCTTTAGGGCACATGATAAAGAGTCTAGCATGTTTACATTGGCACAACCATAGCAATAAATTGTTGCCCAATATATTATTCCACTTGTAACATGGGCTTGTATTTATCACACATTACCATAAGCTCTTTAAAATTATGAGATTTCAATAACTTGCAGTTTGAAATTAATTTCTCTCATTTATCATTTGAAATTGGACATGTTCAGAAATAATTTGGTTTTGCTCAACTGGTGTACTGTTGGTGGCTTCAAGCTTCAACAATAGGTAATGTTGTTGGCTACAAGCAATTTGTCATCATAGCATGTGAAAGTGAATGTTTCATCCAAAACTATCTCATAAGACTCAATAGCATATCAATAGGATATTCATAGGGTTATTGCATCGAAACCCTATTCTCATTTTCCATCAATCATTTGTGCCCCTGTATTGATTTGGTTTTTGTTCCATCAATCATTTGTAGCCATCCAAAATTTGAGAATAACATTTGGGTCCATAATATGATCATTCATCCAAAAATCAAAGGCGTTTTTCAAGCAAGTGCTATGGTATTAAACCATCAACTTGCGATTAGTGCTAGAATAATTTCATTGCCAAACATTTGCTCAATTTGGAGGTGAATGTCTCTCTTGCCCCAAACAAATCCATTTGTGAAGGCAAGTATGTTAAAAGTTAAGTTATAAGATTCAAAGATGCAAGATTCTTAATTTTTTCTATTTTCCTCTTTGATTTTCAGCGAAATTTGGCTAATTCCTCTTGTGGATGATGGCCAATGTGGCTACATCCAAATTGGAAAAAAAAACCTATGGTACCACTATGATGGTAAATGGTTTTTGTTGTGTAATTTTAAATCCCCAATTTAAAATCACTTTGGATAGATGAAAACTCCATTGTGACATGTCTTGCAAAATCCCCTTTCTACATATCATAAATTTCTATTTACAAATTACCATATGTGAAATAAATATGAATATCAAATAGGTTGTACATCACTTCTTATTAGCTTTTTACTAAACAAAATGTAAGTGCCTAGTGAGGAAGGAGAAACCGAAACAAACCTTGAGTGAGGGTTGGCATTTGGGAAGCTGGGGAGGGTAAAGGGCCATGTGGATATCCTATAGTCGTTACCTAATGATCAATCCATACAAACCTTGACTCAGGGGTGGGTGGTGAGAGGCAGCGGGTTGGTCACAGGTTAATTTTGCATTTGGTTTCACATTTTGAGTAATGTTCACGGGTTTAAAAAAATGAACTATGAGTTTCGTTTAAGTGTTACTGTGAGTTCTTTTTTTGTTTGGAAACTTCATTGAACATTTCCTATTTGAGCTGTTGTTTGTTGACCCTCCATTGTAAGGCAGGGACATTGTGTTGAGAATCATTATGGAGTATAGTAGCTTCAAGGGATTTTTTTGCCCTCTAAAAACTAGGTGAGATGATTCATCCTAATTTGGTTGTAAAAATTTCACATTCATCTTTTGACAATTTGTTTTTTCTGTCACCTCCTCAAATGTGCACACAGCCCCAAGTGACTTTATAACCAATCCATAATCCACAATATTAAATATATATATATATTTTTTTTAAAAGTTATGGCACCCATCATATGCAAAAATTCATGTAATTTTTTCAAAATGTGACAACGCCATCGAAAACATTCAAATACACATGTTTGACTAGTTTTAGTTTTTGGTTTGAAATTTTGCAGAAATCTGAAAAATTAATATGAAAAGGGAATATTTGATCATTTTTTTATTTTGAGAAAAAAGTCAGTAGATTTGCAAAAATAATTGAAAATCACGTTATAATTGGTTTTGGTTTGATAACAATTTTTAAATTGTTTAGATAGTTTCCTTGCCAACATTTAATGTGAGACCCTTTTAAGCTTTCTCATAATCAATGTGATGTTAAAAAATGAAAAAAATAAAATCATGACAATTTTTCTTTTACAACAACATGATGATGTACATTTAAATAGATTTATTTTTTATTTTTCACCTACCTATGACCAATTTATCATACAATATCAGTTGTTGATATTAAATTCATGGTTTATGGTAGGGCCATTGTGTATAACGCACCTTGTTTGAAGTTGCCGGAAGGGCGAGCGCGGCGGCGCAGACCCATTGATTGTAGCCACAAAGTGGGGGTTTTTTTTCTTCCCCCAGGCAGCTTTTGGAGCTTTCTCATGAATGACGAATGTTTGTGGGATTTTGTTTCGTGATTTTGATTGTTTGCTTCTTTTCAATGACAAGTTTGCTTGCTGCTGAGAAAAAACGAGTGAAGAAATGGCAAGTCTGAAGGAGAAGAAAACACTTATTCTTCCTCGCCGCTCAATTTATTAAGACTTCTTCTTCTTCAAGCGATTGCCGATTATGTGAGAACTTCGTTGTGATTGATTTTCGCTGTTTTCATGCTCGTGAGCCTTTGAGAATTTTCTTGAGCTGTTGATGATCCGATTGTCTTGAGCTTGAGCTTGAAGAGGTTCGTGAGCTGATGATCGGACCGGTCGTCTTCGAGCATGAGCTTTGACAGTTTTGTGAACCGATCCGGCTATCTTCGAGCTTCCTAATGCGATTGAATATTTCATGAGCATGAGCTCGGGCACGAGAAATTTCTTGAGCTGGTGAGGATCCAGCTGTCTTGAGGAGCATGAGTTTTGAGAGTTTCGTGAGCTGATGGTGATCCGGCCGTCTTGAGGAGCATGAGCTTTAAGAGTTTCGTGGACTGATAATCCGAATGTCTTGAGCAAGAGTTTTGAGAGTTTCGTGGGTTGATGATGATCCGGCTGTTTTAGGGAGCATTAGCTTTGAGAGTTTCGTGAGCTAATCCGGTTATCTTCTCGAGCTTGTTGATGCTGTCGAGCTTGTTGATGTGTTTCCAGACTCTCTCCATTTGAGCTTTGACCCACCATTATAGCTTGCAATAATGAGCAATTGATCAGTCGGGTCGCTCTTCAGTTGTCTTAGTGTCTTTTGCCTTTCTGTATTCACCGAGAGTTTTTGCATGCGCAAGAGACTGCACAGCAAGATGTGCAAGGGAGCAGCAAAGAAGAAGACGCCGGAAGTCCCGAGCGGTTCATTGGTTTTGCAGAAACTTTCGATGGAGAGAGAGAGGATCGTACTTATCTCATGAAGCTTTGACATCATCTGTCGTGAAACGAATTCGATTTTTTTGAGGTCACGGGGGTTTTGTTTCTCCCTTTTTCTCCTCGTGGGACTGGGAAGAAAAAGAAGACGAAGCTTTGATGAAGAAGCTGAGCGACATGAGTGACAACGGAGAGATGACAAAGGATTTCATGGGATTAGGGGAGACTAGCAGTCGAGAAACGGAAACGGTAATAGTAGGAATTGAAAGAAGCTCCTGCAATGGAGCTGCTGCATCTCTTGGAGGCTTGGAAAACAATATGATTGAGAAAGGTGGCAGAAGAGGAGGAGAAGGAACAGCTCGAGCAGCCACTACTACTAAGCCGTTGGAAGAACTGGCAGCAACAGACATTCAGCAGCTGTCGAGAGAAGACTGCTGGAGGTTGATCCTGGAAGCTGGTACATGTATATCAGGAAGCTTTCTTTCTCAGACCTGTGCTTGCAGAAAGAAACTCTTGGAACCAGACCTTCTAGACGATCGATTTCTCACACTTCCTACTCACACATCCGGTGCTTTGGAATACGGAGGTCTTGCTATAGATCTCAGCAAGTTAAGCTTCTTGATGGTTTTTGGCTTGTTGTGTTTTCTCGGTGTGCAGGGATGCAATGGCCCTCTTGTGATACTGCCTTCAGATTGCAATCCCAGGTGAACAAAAAACCTGACTCCAAGCTTGCGTGCTTGAAGGATGGCATTTTCTGACGAGCAGAAAACCTTGGCATTGATACAGTTTCTTTCCATTTGCATGCATTGCAGCAAGCTGGGGTACTGACCAAAGCTTCAAAAAATGCCGGAACAAGACTGGAACAACAAGGACTGTTTCTTCTTCCTGTCATGGCAGCAGATCAGGTTGTCAACAAAGCTCAAGAGGCAAGTTCAATGGAGGCCATACAGCAGGTTCAGAATCAAATTGCAAACAAAACCTCCAGGATGCTTGCCAACCGCGCACTAGACGAGCTTGCTCGCACACCCCCTCGTCCCCCTCCTCAATCTGCAAGTATGTAATGTTTGTCTGTCTGGTCTGTCTATCTTACCCCAGTTTTGTGTGTGCACTCTGTGTGTGTGAGAGAGACAAACTTCCCGGATGGAAAAATGTCTTAGCCGTGTCAATCATGAGCTTGGCGCCTTCTTTCACAAAACATGTATTGTCTGCTTGTCTTTCTTAGACCAGTTTTTTGTGTGCACTCTGACAAACTTCCATGATGGAACAATGTCTCAGCAATGTCAATCTCGAGCTTGGCACGTTATTTCACAGAACATGTAATGTCTGTCTGTCTGTCTTATCCCAGTTTTGTGTGTGCACTGTGTCTGTGAGAGACCAAACTTCCGTTATGGCAAAATGTCTCAACTGTGCTGATCATGAGCTTGCCACCTTCTTTCACGAAACATTGTGTCTGCCAGTGATCTGAAGTACTCTGGGTCTTTTCTAATGTTTCAAGGTGCTTCTGTTAACTCATGCACTTTTTGATTGTGTTTTCCTTTTCTCAAGGTATCCGACCTTGTGCTGTACCAAGTTCACATGCGACCCCAGTGTCTAGCAAAAGAGAAACCAGCAACTGGACACAACAACAGACCACTGGAGCCGTAGTTGCTGCTGCTGCTGCTCTTGAACCTCCAATGCCATCTCTTCCTTTCACAGCTTCCGTACAAGATCCAAGTTCTCGACAAAGGCAAGAACCCATTCCTTGAGTTTTGTTGCACTCAAGAGTTGCTCAATGTTGGAAATGTTTAGAGGTTGAATAGACTCCTCTCCAGCAGTGTTTAATGACAAATCCAAACATTTGCAATGATAATTGCAGGAGGTTTTGGGAGACAAATCCTTCAACTGAACAAACAGCACAGCTTACTATCTTCTATGCTGGCACTGTGAATGTCTTCCATGATGTTACTGCAGAAAAGGTGAGCAAGAGTGAACTTTCCTTGCTTTGATCTCCAGTGGAGCACATCTATATACAGAAAGCCATGTGTTATCATAGTGGCATTTATTGTTAGGATTTGGAGGAGCTGAGATATGTGAGTTCTTTGTTGCAGGCAAATCTGATTATGCTTCTTGCTGCAAGTGGAGCATCGTTGACATCAGTTCTTGCCAAGTTCCTTTCTTCACAAGTAGGCTCCATGGCTACACCATCAATACTGAATGCTACTACTACTACTGCCAGATCTTCAGTGCAAACCTCTCCTGCTAATCCTCCTCCAGCTTCTGTTCTCCCTACTACCTCTATTGCTGCTGCTGCTCCAGAAGTGGCTCCATTGTTGGCTTCTGCTCAAGCACAACAGCAGCATTTCAGCTTATTACCAAAGCTTCCAGTTCTAGAAAATGTCAAGGAAAGTTTATCATTTGTTCATGCTTCAGTTTTGGTGCCTTCTGCTGAAGGCCAGAGCATCATTGGTAGTCAACAAACTCAATCCCAGCAACAACAACAACAAGCAGTGTTGCCAGAGTTGTCATTAATGACAGCTGATATGAAACCTGAGAGATCTTCCACCCCGTCTTTAGCGAATGCACATGAATCAACAGAAGGGACCAATGCTATTCTTTGTGGCAAACAAGGAAATCCATCACAACAGGAGCTTCCAGAAGGATCAATCTCCAGCACTCCACCTGCAACCAGCTTGAATACTCTGATCAGATCGAGCATTTGCTACACCCAAGGTTAACATATGTCTTCTTTTCATGGTCAGATGTTTTTTAGTCAAAAAAACCAGAATTGGGTATGATGATCAAGCTTTCTTTTACACATGTGCAAACATTGACCTCCAGTTTGCAAATGGCTGTGCACTATCTGAAATTGTTGAATGTGTGATCTGGAAACAGAGTTGCCACATGCAAGAAAAAGCTCATTGGCACGCTTCTTTGATATGCGACAAAGACAAAAGAGGTATGTATCTATGATTCTCATCCTATTTCATACTGCAAGCTGAGATTGAATTCCTCAAATGGGGACTACACGACAGTCAAAGAGGTGATTTATTGGCCAAAGAGCCATATGTGGCAGTAACTAGTAGTTCATATGCAGGCATTCTATTTTATGATTGCCATAGTTTTTCCAACTTCCTTGGCATGTCTATTGAGCTTGTGGTTTTTTAGCCATGTATAGGTTACTAGTTAATGCCCATTTTGTTCTGGTATCAACTTTTAATCATACCAGCCTCATCCTAGTATTGGGTCCAAGACAGAGTTTTGGCTGGTATGAGGTAGGTATATAACTAGCATTGAAAGTGTTACAAGGCTGGTATTATGTCAGGTCCTCACCAAGCTAGTACTTGGTACAAGGCAGGTATTGCCTTGGGTCAGACCAGCCTGGTAGGGTCCTTGATACCAGTTTTGATACCAGGCACAGGCCTATATATGAGATCAGCACTGGTTCTTACTAAAACTGTGTCTTTTTTTGTTCACAGGGCACGCATAACAAGCCAGAATGCTTTAACCTCAAAAAAGTTGGTGGATTGTTCTCTTCTCCCTAGTGACTCTGCATTGAGTTTTCCAAAGTCTGATGAACATGCCCCAGTTCCCTCCTCGGAGTTGAGCCGACCCAGCAGCCCAACCACAACTTCACAAGTAATAAATGGGAAGGATGCTGCTGCTGCCATTTCTGAGAGGGCTACAGTGAAGCAGCAGAGGGTGGAAACAGCTGCTACTAATGATGAAGCCTTGCCAATGGAAACTGAAAGAATTGCTGTTGTCAGCAGTTGAGATTTGTCTCTACATTAGTCCCGCCACCTGGATCACTCTCCCACAAGGAAATGTTGTAGGGATTTGAGGTGAGAGTGTTCCCTTTGTCATCGTACAGACCCATGAAGAGTAAAATCATTTTTTGAAGCTCCCTGTTTGTAGCCTTCTTGCTCCATTGCTTCAGCAGGCCAGCTGGCAAAGTGGGTGGGAGGGGGGAAGCTATGTCATCTTTGGCAATAGTGCCATTTGGTCAAAGGGCATGTTTCCAAGATGACAATCTTGCCTACACATTATGAATGCCTCAGAAGGTCAATGGTTGTGAGTCAGTTTTTAGGCTATTGACAGTGAGTTCAGGTTCTGATTTCACTCCAGGTTGAGCTGGGTTATTCCCAATTCCCCTGCAAGTTGAAGAGCCCCACTCTTCAGAATTCAGTGCTGGAGAGGATGATGTGTGCAGGAAGATATTCTTACGAAGGGTTTAGGGTTTAGGTTTTTATCTCCAAATTGGCATCACAGCAAGTGTTGTGACAAGTTGGTTACGAAATGGTTTTCCTTGGCAGGAGGGGAGTATGCGGCAGCATTGTTTTTGTGATGCAACAGATTTCACAATTGATACATAGGGTACCCTAGATTCATTTGCAGAAAATTATGACATGCAACTACCATGCTCAAATGGAACACCAATCCTCATGACAATCAAATCACACTCTTTTCATGTTAATTACTGTTGTCCACAAGTTCTTGACATTGAACAAAAGTAAAAATCTATTTAAATGTAGCAGATGGTACATTATGTGGAAGGAATTGCAGCTGAGGGACCTTATCAGTTTTTACTTCCCAATTCTCAACCCTGTTGCTCTCTACCATACAGGACTAGTAGTGAGCTTTCAGAGTCCATTCCAACTGTTAGCTGAAAATTACCATATTTGTTTTCACTTAAACATTTAAGGCAACAGCTATTCCATTCCACAAAGCACTGCTGTGCAAACACTGAAACTGGGCATGCACCAGAGATCCAATGTGATCCCAAAATCACGAACACAAAAAGCTCAGAAACTTTTCATTGGACTAGAGCACCTATCTCTCAGAAACATGTGTAGCATCTTAACATGCTATACTTACTCTGATATGTGCGAAGACATACAAAAGGTAGGACAAGAGTTAAACATACCTGTGTACAATAGAGATTCTGTCATCTCCAGCAAGTACACAGCCATGTTTCCACTGTGCCAGTCACAAGGATCCTCTGCAGTATAGTAGGAACCCTTTGGTGAGCTGGACAATGGCTCTCCTATCATCTATACAAACCTTATTCTTCACCTGAGTTTCATGTAGTAACCAGAACATGTAATAAGTGCATAGTTGTGGAATCGACTCTTGCACTTCCCCAAACCTGGTGACACCAATGAATAGAGCATACACAGAATATTTCTCCACACATGTCAATGATCAATGGGGCATCCACACATTGGACTGGCTGTTAATAGTGAGGGAAAGGAAGGTTACCTTCAATGAATTTTACCAGATTGAAACCTTGAAGGCATCCAATCTGGAATGAAATTTTGTTGGAGTTGAAATGTACTCCACTGCATTTCAGTACCTAAGCATTTGCATTGGTAACCCTATTGGCTATCAAGGGTCTTGCTTGAACTTGATAATGGTACTGGAAGCTACAGTTCTGGGTGTGGGTCTTCCTGATCTCACCTTCTGTGGGGTGGGCATCATTGCTTAATTGACATGTCAAAAGGTTGACACAGGATTGCAGAGGTACAGAGCCTGTGAATGACTACTGCCTACTGTCTGTACCCAACCAGACACGTAATGAATCAAATGTTTGCAATGAAAGGATAACTAAAATCATGTAACAGATAAGACAGTCTGCTTCATACAACTTTGTCTCACTCCTAGAGAAAAACTGGCACCTTCATGTTGAGCCAATGTGGGAATCTCAACACTTTCTTCTTGAGGACCTGCAACCAGTTTGGGAGTTACAGGTAACAGCAGCCTTGTTGCAGTAGAACCCCCAAGGATGTTGTTTATTGAGCTTGCCGCATAGAACAAAGGGCCCCAACAGTCGGCTCGGTTGTACTCTGATTTACATGAATGGAAGTGCACCCACACTGTACTGGCATCCAGTTCTGCAGAGTCAACAGATTCACATGTTACATCCACACATTAGATGGCATTCTCCCAATAGAAAATATTCTGATACTTTCACAGGAGGCTTAACTCTTGCCATTGCAATAGGACAAATGCATTTCCCTCCCAATATTTTAAAAAGCTACCTGTGAGGTTGCAGAAAACACTCCACAAACAATACTCATCATTCTGTCAGCTCCAGGAAAACCAAAACTAAAAGAACAAGAATGATTGCAGCCATAACCTTATGGTGTCAATCACAAACTATCAGACCATGACCTCCATCAAGAATAGCAGTGACAAGCTGGCATGACTGCCTAACTTCATCAGCTCCTGATGGTGGGTAGATAATTATATAATTCCTTGGCCCAAAAATTGGGTGAACCATTATACAAGCATCTGCATCCCAAATTCATCTGCCATTTCCTGAAGCAAATGGTAAGGCTCAGTCACAATATTGGCTGGCACTCAAAAGATATGGCTAATAAAAAAAATGAACAACATCCTCAATCAAGGTGCAGCAGGATTGTGAAAACATGCTTCATTTCATTTTAGCTTGTCTCTGTAATGGGCTTGTCCTTGTAATGGGCTTGTCCCTGTAAATGCAAGCATCTAAGCATCAGGCATAGAGAGGCCTACACAGAGGGTAATGCATGGGGCCACCTGCAGCCTGAATATATCCTTCAAGGACACCAATTATGAACTTGGATGCTGAACATCCACTACAGCAACTGGAAAGCATATCTTTGAGATTGCAGAGGAAGCTCCAGAGCAAGATTTCAAAGATAACCATTCTATCAGTTCAAGCAAAAACCTAACACAGCAAGAATACATGCAGTCATAACATGTTAAAAACCATTCAGTTGATAACTTTCACATACAGGGGGGTTTTCAGATTTGAGTCAAACCTGGATGTGCAGCAAGAAGAGCTCCATCTCCATAGCGAATTGCTTGCAGTACCTGTGCAACACATATGACCATATGGTAAGTCACAACACAATTGAATGCCCCTTACTGCAGACAAGTTTGAAAGACCACTATAATATAAGCTGATCTCCATCAAATGGCCCAGATCCTCCAGAAAAGACCACAAAGTATCTCTTATCACATGAAAATCAGTGCACTCTGATGCAAAATTACTATTCAAACTAGGTTGGAAATGCTCTGCATTAGATGGACAAAGATAACCTACTGCAGTATTAAATATTCCAGGACTGATCAGTTTCCATATTCATATGTACTCTTTGTTAATAAACTAGAAAGAAGACAACTAACCAGAGGCATTTCTTGCTCAAATATACGGTTCCGGACAGCTGCTGGAGCCATAAGCATGTGCCCTCCACTAACATGACAATGGACATGGAGAGAAAGCTGTCCACTGGACCGCCACTCAGCTACTATTTCATCTCTCATCAGTTGTGTATACCACCCTTTTAGCTGTTGTCACATTAACACCCAGGATGTCAAGTTAGGGCAACCCACAATCTGTATTCTTGCAATTGCCCTCCATGCATACTTCTGTGTATATGCATACCTTGCATCTTCTGTTTAGAAGAGCATTCATTTCATTCACAAGTTGATGGTCTGACTCAACATTGCGGTAGGACAAACCTGAGAACTGTCATAAGAAGGGCCAATTGAGAGAAATAGCTCTCGTGTAACATCGCTGTGAGTAAGTGTGTATGTGCGTGGAAAGAGTTCCTCGATAGTTTGAGAATTGACAAAGTCCGAGTTCCCACGATATGTTACAGTCAGCTTTGATGGATCAAATATCTCAGGGTCAAACTGCCTTGTCACCTTTCCCAACCCCAATAATACACAATAAAACATGAGTGTGTGTTGCCTTAGTGCATGGACCTAAGGTCAATATTCTCCCAACTCAGTAAACTAGTCAAGGTTTCCTTGCTTGTGTTCCAAGAAAAAATTGATACTGCATACCCATAATCAACACTGCTTTTGCTTCACTTGTGATTTCCTTAACAATCCTCCACTGTCCCTCTGAAAGCATAACCTTAGCATACAGTCCTCAGCACACTAACAGTGATGACTACATCTACCAAGTGTACAATGCTCAAACATATATAATATCAGCTTCTAACCAGAAGGAAGATAACCCAAAGTGACATTTTCCTGATCAGTATCTTGTGGCTGCTGCTAATTATAAAGAATGAACATATCCATGCACCTAACCTACTTGTGTTTTCAGGTCACCAGATATGAGCTCTTAATATCTCTTCTCTAGAGTCCAGAGTCTCTTCAAATTGCAAACACCAATTCTGCAAGTGTAAGGTTTTGGACAAATCCCACATAGACCTGATTCCATAGAAAACAGCACACAAATGCATTGGGCTCAGAAATTGCCACATAGCGCTTACTGCAAACAGAATACCTATCATTGTTTCAACTTTCTGCTCATCACTGGCACACACATCTTGCACAATGATATTGACCATTTTCAGTGACAGCATCTCTGGCTACATTGTTCCAACAGTCTAACATACCTCAACTGCTGACCCTTGATGTGTGCTCTGCTGTGTGTGAACTTTTTTCCCACCTTTTCTGGCCAACCGCAACCTCCGTCTTGACTGCCTTCCAGCACACACTACAGCCCCTCAACCAGAACTACAGTTCAAAAAATTATGATAAGTCCAAAAACATCACAGTGTCTGCATCCTTCCTGCAAACATGCCTCAACTTTTCAACCACAAGAGATGAAAGCGGTAGCCTATTGACCCACATAATAGCTTCTTCTACTCCAGTGAAGATGCATCCGTCCAGGTAGTACGTCCTAGAGCTCTTTCACGATAGGAGCTGATGCAATTCTCGCCGGGAGAACTGGATGCACTGATTGCTAAGAGTCTGAAAACCTAAGGACTTAAGCTCTTACAGGGACCAAACAGGCTGGCTGCTTTCCGGCCATTAGAAGCTGTAGACATCTGAAGAGGAGCTAGTAATCCCACAAACCAGACACTGCGCCCCCAACACTCCATAATCCTTATGCTCCTCTCCCTCCTCCTTCTTTCAGCAAGCATTTGGACACGCATTTTAGGATTGCAATTTCTAACAGAGAAAATTGCTCTCAAACCAGCCGAAAAACTTGCAGGCTCGGTGTTTCCGGATTTGACTCTCCGGAACAACGAGAGAAAGCCACATTCAAGTCACCGTAATGCTCAATTACGAGGCCTGTCGTCGGAAAAACCAAAACCGATTTCGTACACTCACCATGAAGAGTAGCAGGAGGAGGAGATGACGATGCACTGCCCGCTTGCAAAGGGCTACGGCGACAGCAGGAGGACGACGAAACCAGTTCCAGCTCCAAATGTGGACCAAATTGGACGCCGTAAAGGTCTAAGCCGGTTCTCCTTGCAGCAACAAGCGACGAGGACTGCAACAGAGATGCCGCCATCGCCCGCAACACCGGTATGCGCCCCGGCAATCCGGCTATGGCGCTGCGACCTCCACCCAACCCTCTCCCTCTCTCTCTCCTCTCTCTCGAAGAGACCTCTGTGACGCTCTTTTCAGCACCTGGAATCGAGAGGCCAGAAAAAAAGGCCAAAATGAGATGACGAAACCACGCAACCAGTAGGGATGTGCCAGTTCAACATACATCCCTATGGCCGCTCCATCTAGATAAGGTTCGTTAGGCAGAGAAGGAGGTTTGATGACGTGGCTATGTATCACTGGAGCTGGTTTTCTGCATTATTAGTAAATATTAATTCTCAAATAATAAATAACATTCCTTAACACAAAAATCTGTCAATAGCCAAATCGGTGTTTGTTTTTTCAATTCTGTGATGTTGCTTAAGTGGTGATAGGCTAGTCCATAAATATATTTACCCAAATTTGGCGAAATTCAAAATATCAAAGTACAAAATCTTAAGCACCCTTTCATATTGTTGGCAACTATGGTGATTTTTGACAAATTTTTGAATGTTTTTCGTTTTCTGGCGAATTTTTTTGAAGAAAACAGGGAATTTATCACACTTCTTTTTTGAATTTTTTTCTCGCAAAATAACGAAAATTCGCCACAAAAAAAACATCATGTGGCCCTTCATATTCAAAGTCTGTCAAATTAATAGCCTTTAATTTTGTTCTGCGTGCTTGCAATCGCCACGTGTCGGACAGTGGTTTTATTTTCAATTCTGTGATGTAGCCGAGGTGGCAATCATCCTTTAGCTGGTTTAATCTAATTTGGCTATTAATAAAATATGAAGGGAAAGAATTTCAACTTCCTTATATATTTTTGGCTAGGCTACTTGAACTTTGTATAGAAATGTGGCAATTTTAAAAGATTTTTTAGTTTTTCTTCAAACTTTTGCAATTTTTTTCAAAAATCATTAAATTTGTGACAAAACATTTCCAAAATTTCTCATTATTGCAAAAGAGAAAACTTGCACAAAAAATGGCTGGTGTGGGATGTTAAAACATAATCAATAATCTTTTTTAAAACATTGACTAAAAAACACATGCAATCAGTATTTTTTTTGAACAAATTATGTCAAATTTTTGACCAAAACATAGGAAATATTTTTGCTTGACGAATTCTTCTATTCTTTTGGAAATTCTGCAACAAAATTGGGGGAAAAAAACCCCGCTCTAAAATAAATTTTTATTAAATCCAATAAACCAACAAAATATTATGAAAACTTGAAACATTAATCTAAGATTATATCCAATTCAATTATCCTTTTATACTTCATGGCACTCCAAATATTAAAGATGGCAAGCCTGCACCTCCATTCCACAAGTGCATCCTAAGTTCTATTGGTGCATTCACACTTAATGTTAAGTCCGTGTTAAATGAAAATCTAGGTGGCACCCTAGGTGGCATGCGATGTTAAATAGGTGAGAGCTTAATGTTAAGTGAATGTTAGTTTAACATAAAATTTTCATGGTAAGTAATATTAAGTCCTAAATGAGTAGCATGATGTTAGGGACTCAACACTAGAGTTCTTAACACCAAGTGTGAATGCACCTTAAGTTTCAATCTACTTTGTCAATCTTCTTTAAGAATTCAATCACTTCAATTGTTCTTCAAGAAGCCACATCCACAAATAGATGTGCTTGATAGAATCATATATATTAATTCACTTGGTCTGTCAGTTTGTGACAGGGCTTGAAAAGGGGGTTTTGTGTTCCTGCAAGCTCAACGCTGTAAGCAACATGGGCGGACTCCTTACTCCTCGACCAACTAAGCTCCAGGCTCCTTGGCTTGTGATTACCCAATCCAAAATTAGTTTGCGAAATATTTTCTCATCCCAATCCATATCTATCTATGAAGGAAGGTAGTTTGTTTGTTTTGAATTGTTTTGTTTGTACTTATGCGATCCACCCAACGGGCATCCTTGAGATTGCGTTCTTAGTCTCTTTGGATCTCTCTCGAGGAAAAGGGCTGCATCAGCTTCATTCCATGACATTTGGACTTGCGGTGCAAAGTTCTTGAATATTGAATTATTTCTTCGCTGAAAATTAAATTAAATTGTAACTGAAAATTTCAGAGGAATTGGAATGTGCCTTTGCTTGGAATGTGTTGTTGGAAAGATCTTGATGAGCAGGATTTAATGAAATTTATTTAGTAAGATTTGGATTTAGAATGTGGCAGATATTGATTTTTAAGTGATTTCTGCCACTGAAAATTCAAATAAATTCCAAAAAACCAGGTTTTGGAAGGAAAAGTCGGTTAGGACGTGGTAACACTTGGGCCAACAGCACAGGCCATGCTAGTAAACATGAAATATAAGATTGTGTACAATGAGAGTCAATTAAATGCAGTTTAAAAGGGGAAGGCTAGATTAGCATACTGTAGTACCTTGGCCATTTCAACACATGTCCGTCAAATAATTAATTAATTTTGAAATTTTCATTTTAACAAATAGAATATTCCTAAATATTCACTATTATCCTTCACAATATTTATTGAATTGGAAGAAATAATTTTTGAAATTTTCAAAAATTCTTAAAATAGTATAATTAGTGTCGAATTGGCCAAGGTATTAGGGTATATTTATAATGTGTTTTTTGTTGGGTTCATGTGTACACATGTTGCACATTGACAAGTGGGGATAGACAATTATTAGTTGTGCAAATTGGCTTTACAAACATAAACACCTAAAATTGAAAGATCATTAAGGAAAAGTGAATTATTTTTTGAATAATCATTCAACACCTTTGATAATGCATTCAAGCCATGATTCCTGTATTAGCAAATAGCATTAGAGTTTAAAGAAGTTTTAAATTTTAAAATATTATATATTTTTGAAATTAATTAGTGCAATGAATCAAAAAAAAATGCCAACAAGATGTATCAGTTATTCACCATAACTCGGCAAAATTTTACATTTTAATCAATTGCATTGCAAAATATTGAAATGAATTAATATATAGAAGACTTCTGAATATACTGTTTTTGATCCCCATCATATACCCCAGGGTTGGGCTAAGAAAATGAGTATGTACTTTTAATTTATTTATTAAGAATAAAAATTGTTCACACTTTGAAATCATTAGGACAGTTTTCAAATACAATGGAATTTACTCTTTTTTTTAAAAACCCTAATTGTATGGGCATATTTTACATATACCCAATGGTATCAATAGGATATAAATTTTTTCAATGTATATATTTCAAATATGTGTATCATTAGGGTATATTAGTTTTAAGAAAATAAATTAGGATAAAAGATATGTACATTACCCATACCCGGTGGGTATATCTGGGTAAAAAAAAATACGCCCATGCAACACTGGTCAAAATCTGATGATTTCCACCCAAAAAAATCATACAACTTTGGGCCATTTTTTCCAAAACAATTCTTTGTATTAGTCACAACTCCTCAACCTCTCTTTTGTTGTCACCAAAAATTTACCAAACATTACTTAAAATTATTATGTATGAACATCATTTTATTGAGGTGATAAGATAATCATGGCATAACAATAAAAAAATGTGGGTGGGGAATGGGGGTGGGGAACATTCCCAAAATGGTGGGCCAAAGCATCAAATTGGTCCCTTAAATTGGGAATGTCCCCAGCCTATGGCTTTTCCCTACACACCCGAGACATAATTTGACTATGTCATTTTGGAGGGGTTAAGATTCAAAAGTTAGAACTAGTTGTGCTTGCCCCATACATGCTTGGTAAAAACTAAAATCATACATGCATGTTTACTAATCTTAGGGCAATAATAATTTTTTATATCATAAAAGGCAACAACAATACAAAAATAAATAAAATCAATTAAAAATTAATTTCATTATGATTTTTTTTATTAAATCTTCATCAAAGCCTTATTGAAGTTCTTAAAATAATATCAAATTAATTTAAAACATTTATATCTCAAAAAAGAATTTTATGTTAAAGTTTTAATTTATTTTAAAATTGATGTGCTTTATTTGAATCAATTCTTGCATTATCTTTCAAATCAATTTTTTAAGCATCTCATTTTAATAAGATTTAAAGGAATTGAAGCTAATTATTTGTATGTTTATCAAACAAATTTTATTTTAAAAATTAGTCATGTGAATTTTTTTTACAGTTCATAATGATATGAAACCTCATGATACAAAAAGGCAAGTGACACCCCAAAAAAAAATGATAGAGAGGCATGATTAAATCAATTACCCATCATTCATATTTAAAGAAGAAATCCAACACACGGATGGGTAGACGTCAAAAGAACCCATCAAATCTACACATGCACGTCCATTAGCTTGGGGCAATAACAAAGAATATGTGTAAATTAAGGACCATGAAAGGGCCTATTATTGGAAGGTAGGCCCCATGTGAGAGATAAGAGCCTAGTGTAGGATTGAAATTTGCAAAATAATCCCCTTGGAGATCCTTACCCGAAGTAAAAGGCCTATGTGAACCAGCACCCACCAACACAACAGTTGGTCATGAGGTTATCTTGGTCATTCTTGAATGAATTGCAACCACAATCCCACAACACCTCAACCCAACTAGTTCCTAAACATTCCCCTTTCCATTTGTTTAGTTTTTTTCGTCGCCATATTCACCAACTCTCTCCTGTGCCCTCTTTTCTTTCTTGATGTTACCATCACCATGGAACTTCAAGCTTGTGGAGAAGGGTCTTTTCGAGACTCATGAAGGATAGGAGGAAAGAAATGCCTTGCAACTCCAAGTGAATGAAACAAGTCAAGATTTTTTTTCTTCCTTATTTTTTCCTTCCCCTTTTTCTCTTCTTCTTACTCCTCATCTTCGTTCTTTCTATTTTTTTTTTGTTAATTTTTTTGTTATTGCATTACTCATAGGTTTGTGTGTGTGTGTGTGTTTCTATAGGTGTTACATTATTTAACAAGGTCCATGCCAAGGCTTCACAACATATGGTGAAACTCCATGGCAAAACTTCACAATCAAATTTGCAATACCCACATGTGAATCACAAAATATATATTGTCTATTTGGGTCAATCTTACAATACTTGTATCCATTTCCATTTTTGTATTTAGTTGACATATATTGAATCTAATGAAAGAAAAGAAAATTTGAAAAAATAAAATAAAATAAATACTAATAATACTAATAATAATAATAATAATTTATTGAAATTTTAAAAAAAGACTTTACACAACAATAAGAATCCAAAGAAAATGACTTAACAATGAAAATATTGCATTTTCTTAGGCATTTTTCATTCTTATTATTGCATGAGAGTATTACAATTTATTAGAACAATTTGTTATGTATAATTAAAATTTTAAATAATATGAAAGATATTGCATTTTTCTATTCACCTTTTGTATAAACCGTTATTTAAATGGTGATTGATAATTTTGTAATATACCCCAAATGCAATTATTGCAACATAACTTTGTACAATACCTACATTTGAGGTTCATTTTTTATTATCATTAGATTGTTAAAAAATTACTTATGTGAAAAATGTCAAATGTTTTGCAATATTTGCATGTGGTGAAAACAACATCCGATTTTTTGTATCAATAGGTTTAATAGATTCAAAAGATAATAGGTAAGTAAGTAGATAAGTGGGCCAATATAAATAAGGCCACATAAATGAGTAAAAGGCATAAGTAGGTTGTTTCAAGTATGTAGGTAATCAATACATAGGTAGGTTGGTAATGTGTTGGTGATTTGTAAATAACTAAACAATTAGTGATAAGTAAGTAATTAAGAAGGGTAATACTAATTTTGGGTGGTTTTAAAAAAAGAGGTGAAAACCAATCAAGTTTCAAATTAGTTTTCATCTTTAAAATCAATGCATATCACAAATGGTGATACCTTAAATGAAAACTAACTTGTTAATTTTCATTAGGTTGATAATTAACTTTATATGAACTGGTCAATATATTTAAATGTTAAAAAAATAAAAACATTTTCGAATATTAGGACATACTTGACTTTTTAATTATTAATAAGGGTTTATGTTAACATCTAGGGTGTAAGGTGGTTGACAAGGCCTATTAAGCTAGGTTTTTAATTAAGGAATTTTTAAAATGAAATTAGGGTTAGGGGCAATGCCCAATAGCTATTGTGTGCATGGAGGCATCATTTCCAATCTCCACATTTCATAAATGTAAAAGTGGTGAAACAAATGTTTGGGCCACATTTGTTTTCTTGTCATTTTGTTGTTGGTTGCTTGCTACATCACCTTGTTATTGTGCCTTGTTATTTTGTTTTGTTGTGTTGCGTTGTTGTTGTGTTTTATTACATCACCTTGTTGTGCCTTGCTACTTCATTTTGTTGTATTGCCTTACTATCGCACCTTGCTATTTCATTTTGTTACATCACTTTTCAAGTTTGCTTTGTTTTGTCACCTTATTACTACACATTGTTGTTTTGCTTTGTTATGTCACCTTGCAATTTCCCTTTGTTACAACACCTTGTTGTTGCACCTTGTTGCCAAACCTTGTTACTTTGTTTTTTTTATGTGCCTTGCTATTACACCTTGTTGCATTGTTTTGTTGAGTTATTTTGTCATCCCACCTTGCTGCTTTAATTTGTTATGTCACCTTACTATTAAACTTTGTTATTTCATTTTGTTATGTCATTTTGTTGTTGCACCTTCTTGCCCCACCTTATTGTGTCACCTTGTTGTTTTGTTTTGCTAGTTTGCTTTGATATTGAACCTTGTTGGTTGAGATGTTTTTAAACCCTTGTTGCTCGACCTCACTTGTTATTTTGCTTTGCGTATTATTTTGTGCCTTGGTTTTTTCGAACTACTATTTTCCCCCAAATTTTTTGTTTAGGTCTTGGAGTGGCGAACTTCAAACTTTCATCTCCAAGTTTGATAAAACTTTCACTTTTTGTTTTTAAATTAAAAAAAGAGAATTTCTTGCTTTACATTATTTCATTTTGTGGATAATATGTTTTGCTTATTTTCATTACATCTTTTTTCTTTCTTTGTTTGTTCTTTGTTCTTTGGTATATGTTGTGGGTAGTCAAAGGGTTTTTGGCTATGAGAAAAAAAAGTTGCATGCTTCACATTCGTTATACATTTGCATTACTCTATGATCCATAAAAATGAACAATTTTGTAAATGATTGTAAATGTTTTGAACTTTATTTGTTTTGCTCTAAGTAGGTTCATTAAATTAAATTCCTATAACATAAACCCCTTTGTGAAACATATTTAATTTTAGCCTCTTCATCTCATCAATATTTTCTAATGAAAAAATGTTCTTGTTTGGAAGTGGAACAATTAAGTCAAAATGAAAATATCACAATAATTAAAAGTGAATTTTATGAAATTCTTTCCAATGGAGGAGGAACCTTTAGTACAAGCTTAATAAAAAAAAATCCCAATTTGCAAATAGAAATTAGCTCCATTCATCAAAGGATGTAAATCAATTTTGAAAATTTGAATGTTCAAATAATCTTTTGGAGACCTTGTAACACACCTACATTATGTTGGGCTTTTTATTATGTAAATGATAATAAGAAATTGGATAGAAAAGTTCTTCTAATTATGTGTTGCATGTTTTGTCATAACAATATAGTTAATGCATATAATATGATAATAACTCAAGTAAAGAAATGATGATATCATATTATAAAACAAATGAAATAACAACTTTGAAAAAACATGTGAATGCAAACTTAAAAGAGGAGTTACGACAATTTGAAAGTGAATTTGAGAAAGAAGAAATTATGAACATGCAAAAGTTTGAAAAAAACTTGATTTTTTTTTGAATTACAATATACATATACATATATATATATATATAGTTTGACAATTAATTGTGGGAACTACCTTTGAAAATCATCAATTAATAAATTTGTGAAAGTTGACAATGTGAAAACCTTGTGGGGATTTCTTTTCCAATTTTGTAAAACCATGGCTAGTACTTTGAAGAAATTTTTAAAAAATTCAAAAAAAGAACTTATGCATTTATTTAAAAACAGGTTAATGATTAGGACTAGTGGTTTTTATGAAAAAATGAAAATCGTCCATTGGTTAATATGAAAAAGGGGGGGGGGTTAAAATGTTATAAATTTATTATCCAATGGACAAAACAGCCAATTGGTGCATTGGTGAGTTTTGGTTTTTGTGGCCCGCATGAAGGATGTTACATGAAAACATATCCCCCAAATACATTATGAATTTTTTTTAGGTCTTTAGTCTTTACATTTAATTTGTTTTTGGTCTTGATCAATGTGAAGGTAAAGATGTAATCATTTGGTGTAAGTGTAAATCCCATAATGAAATTTATTTACACTTAGTGTAAATGTAAACATCTAGTATTCATGTACATTTGTGTAAATCTAAAAATAGAACACAAAACATGTAAATGCAAAATCATGTGAATTTATTTTATATTGTGTAAAAAATATAAGTGTAAAATAATGTAAAAAATTATGATTTTTACTTGTGGAGAGAGGGATTTCATAATGTTTTTGGTGATAAGTCAACCAAATGAGTCATCAAAACATTTATGCTTTGGGATACACCACAACTAATTAAATTTATTAATATAAGTCACAATATGTACCTAAGCTTTAGGCAAAAGCTTAGGCCAAAAATTATGATGAACAAAGCTAAAAATAAAAGTTCTCTTCAAGCAATGAGGTTGGACAAAATGTGCATTCAAAATATTTTTAAAAAAACATCACCATAGTCTCATATATTGGTAAAAAAATGCTAATGTTTGAGGAGTATTAAAATATCATGAATTTTTTTTGTGAAAGGCCAATCAAAATGGTCAATTGTAAAAAAATAAAATAAAGCTTTAGGATGCTCACTATTAATTAATATGAATTTGCAAAAAGGTAAGACCATTAAGATATATAACATGGGCACTTACATTTACATGCTACAAAACACACATACAAAGCCATGTAAGTGTTAAAAAAAACATATACACAACAACAATATAAATGCAGGGGTAAAGAAGTGTAAGTGCAAAGAGTGCATAAATGGAAGCGTAAATGATTTACATTTACACAGGATTTACATGCCATATCTATGACTATTGACGTTTAAGGTGTGTTCACACTTGGTGTTAGGGACTCTTGTGTGTTGAGTCCATTAACACCATACTAGTCATTTAAGACTTAAAACTTATTTACTGTGAAAATTTTATGTTAACTAACATTCATTTAATATTAAGCTATCAAGCTATCGCCCATTTAATATTGGGTGCCACCTAGGATGCCACCTAGATTTTCATTTAACATTGATTTAACATCAAGTGTGAATGCACCAATTAATTACACACACAACACTAGTCTTGACTTTTGACGTAATTAAACTTGCAAATTTAATTAGGTCAAGTTCCAAATATGGTTCACCTAGTAAGATCACTTACTAGTAATCACATCACTTTCCCTAACTTAATCATATGTGCAATGATCATCAGGATCAGTGTGAGAGAGTGACGATTGAGGACGAAGAAATCTGCAGTTCCAGACGCAACGCTGTTGCATCTGATTTGAGTTTGCTCTTGTTACTTGCACTGGATTTTGTTTTTGAAACTGCCATTGTGCTCGTGTTGCCATCAACTGGAGTTGTTTCACAAACGTAGATTCACTTCCTTCCTCACCTCCTGCTTTTTGCTTCTGTTTCTTCTTGTTCTTCTTGAAAGTAGGTTTGCTGAAATTATATCTGGGATTTAATGTTAATCATATTTGCAATGAATATGAGGATTTGCAACAGCGAGAGGAGAGAGAGAGTGAGACGAAGAAGAGGAAGAAGAAATCTGTAGTTCCAAATGCATCGCTGTTGCATCTGATTTGACTTTCATCCTGTTGTTTGCAGTGGACTTTGTTTTTGTCATACAGATTTGGCTTGTGGTACCATCAGCTGGAGTTTCTGCATAAGGTTGGTTTACTTCCTCATGTCCTGCTTTTGCTTCTGTTTCTTCTTGTTCTTCTTGAAAGTAGGTTTGCTGGAATTATATCTCGAATGTTTTGCTGAAATTTTTGTGTCAATGAGGGAGGTATTTGGTCAGGTGTTTCTGAGATTTGCAGTGAATTGTGTGATATGATCCAATTGTTTGCTTTCATAATTTCTTGCAGAACTCATCCTAGATTCCATGTCCTGTGCCAAAAGTGGAAGATGAATAGACATAGTGAGGGAAACAACTTCTACAGTATTCCAGATTGAATGTATGATGAAGAATTCATTGTCACAACAGAGAGTACATATATGTAGAGAAGAAGTGTATCATCTGGCTACTTCATCTGGTGGTGAAAACAAGTGAACAATGTGAAGCTTTGCTTGGCTGAAGTCTTTGGACCTTTCAACTTGTTTCAGACCTGTGATTGAAAAGAACTTTTTAATCTTTCGAGTTGGTGCAAGAAGGCATGGTGTGGATAGACAGAAATCAGCAAGATTGATGAGCAAGGATCACTAAAGAGGTAAAGAGAAGGAGAGCATGTTTACAAGGAATGAATGTGACGTTATGCATTCACATGTCCGAGTATAAGTGTGGCTGGGGTGATTCTCTACATGGCAGTGACAATTAAGGTCTGAATAATGTGTGTTGTAGGAAGACGGAATGGAGCACAGAGATCACAGATCCGGGAAAATCCAGCATTTGGAGCTGAAGAAGTCTGTGCATCTCATGGTAGAGAAACATTTTATGGTTGCGCAGTTGCCAATAAAGGGAATATAAGATGGTGGCAGGGAAGGAGGCAGAAGGGAGCAGAGGCTTATGAGACCAAGGGCACAGGACAAGTATTCTTTAGAAGATGGCAGATTTGGAGGGGATAGAGCTATGTGATCCACATCTGGATATCCATGAGCTGTTTTCTTATTACAATGATACATACTTTGAGGGCAAGCTTGATGCCTGCACTGTTGCATGGAGTAGCTTGCAAATGACTCTGTATGCTGTCTTATCCTTGCTTCTTCTGTTTGAACTTCTTCAACTACACAGAGGTGCAGCTTTCGTCACAATTGAAAGGGTGACAATCTTTGGAGTAGGAGTTGATTAGTCTCCATGCCACCTCTATCTGGATCACTTAAGGTTTGATAAATTTCCATTATCAAGTTGCTGTCAAGAGTAGGCTGCAAAATTGTTGAGAACCTCACATCTGTTGATGCAGAACACATGATGTCAAGAGCTCCAGAAGGACTTACATCTTGACATTGTAGCTTCTGCATTTCCAGAGAACCTAAATCCTTTTAGTCCAAGAAACCATTATACTTCTTCAGAAAACACTTATAGAAAGTTGATTCTGAGGGTAGGAAGACTGGGTGGTCTTGGGAGGCTGGGTGATTCAGAGCTGCTGGTGTGTGCAAATTCAGTGCTGGAGGTGGATGTGAGATCATGTTGTCAAAACCTGTTCTCAAGTCCTGCACTACAGCAGAGTTGAAGAAAACTTTGCTGCATGAGATGATCCATGCATACCTCTTCACCACTTCGGGCAACAAAGACCATGAGTGAGGACTTTGTTCCTACCATCTTTGCTACAATGTCTTGTTTCTTATTTTCTGGTGCTGTCATATCTTCCTTTATTTGCTTTCTAGTTTGCTGCATGCCTCATGCTCTGTGTTTGTGTCTTTTGGTGATGTGTGACAGTGACCATGGTCCAGATTTCCAGCATCTCATGAGGTTCATCAACCAGTGCTCAGTGGATGATGACCAGGTCTTGCTTACTTTGTGTCTGGTCATATTTCATCAGTACAAGAATGTCTCATAAGCCTAACCTCTCTTTCCTCTAATAAGCCTTTTGCGTTGGGTGCAGAGACCAGAGAATGGCTATAGCATAAGCATTAGTCACAACTTGGAGGAAGAGTTGGATGTTGATCAGGTCCATCATTGGAAGGTAAGGGTCTTGTCATCTTTCCAGCATTGATGAACATTACAGGGGTCATTGCAATCAACTGACAGACTGGTGGCTTTTCATAGTGTGTTTGAAGTACTAGTGTGAAATCACATATGATTTTTCAAACTGATGTTCAGGATGTGTAGTTTTACTGAACAATTCTTGACATGTAAATCCAAGCTATGGACTCCAGGTTTGGACTGTTGTCACTGTTTTCTTCCAGGACGAGGTTTTTAACACTCACACTGATGGCATGATAAGTCCATTCTCATCTTTATGCAGTAGATGTGTGATTGTTCATACCTTCTGCAGGGAAGCATGTGTTATTAATTTGTGTTCAGGATGCTTCTGTTTTGCAGTGTGACAAGTGTGGTGACATTGCAGAAAGATCAAGGACCCAGGCCCCATCAGCATCAGATTGTCTGAGGGTTGGAATCCCTGTACCTGCTGGCCAATCTTGCCCTGACCTGAATTGTCATTGGCACATGTCAGATTTGCTACACATTTAAAGCCTCTGATACATTATTCCTTTGCTTTCACTAATGGTTGTTTATCATGTCATTCTAACCTTGCTAATCCTACATTTTACCAATTCTTTCTTGATTTGCAGAGCTTGAGAACCAGATTACGTGACAAGAATGCATTGAATTAGGAACTGGATACAAAGGCAATGTTAGGTCCTCAGTCTACTTGCTTTTGCTGCCATTGTTTGTGTAGGCATGAAGCTAAGTGTGGAGGAGCTTATCAGAAGACTCCTGAACCTGCAGCATGCACAGGAGCACACAAGCATTGTCCTAAAAGTCCAGGTAGAAATGATTTTGCAGCCGAGCTCAAGGGGAGTTTGATTTTGGGCCTACACACTGGGTTTCAGTCTTCTGTCTTTGTTTTGTTTGTCCATATGCTTATCACCCAGTTGGTCATTTACTGTAATGGTTTGGGTTAAGAATTACTACATTGCATAGAGTGTCCTTGCATGCAGTTTGCCGCTCATGTCCTGAAAGTTAGGGGGCTGAGATCATTGCTGATCATCTACTGCCAGGTGCTAATGCGCCCACACAATCAATAAACCTTGTAGTACTGGATCAAAACAATTGACACTGACTTCCATATCTTTGATAAAATTGAAGAAGCCAATGATTCTTCAGATTTGAGCAGCCCATCCATGATTGGCAAAAAGCGACCATCAGTAGGTCCCAGCAACTGCACAGCTAAAAGGGTGACAGTTCAGAATTCTACTCTGGAGAACTATTTTCCTGCATTTGAGAAAGGCTTGGATACCAATCATGAATCACATTTCCAAGCTGAGAAACGGGTGATGGATGGTGGGCTCACTGATAAAGCAATTTATGCGAATAACTCTATTTCTGTACCCAGAGACCACAAGGAAGAGATAGATTCTGGAAAGCTCAAAAGGAAAAGACCTCCAAGAGCAAGTAATCAAGGACCAAATGTTCCAGCAACAGAGACCTTACCAAAGTCAGAAATGAAAGGAGTGGCTACTCGGAAGAGGGGAAGGCCGGAGGGGGTGCAGACAGCTGGGAAGCAAGAGAGGGAGCCAACAGTAATTCTTGCTTGGAAGCAGTGGTGCATGTTTGAAGATGAAGAAGATGGAGAAACAGTAGGGGCACTAATCAACAAGAGAGATGAGCGCCGCCTGCTGGAGCAACGCAGGAAGGTCGTGTTGCAAAAACAGAAGACAGAAAATGCAGGTGATTTCTGAGAGTGTAGAATAATTACCTGAGGGTTGTGGGCAAGGAATGTAGATTAGTCACCTGTTGTTCTGACTTCGCATGGTCTTTTTGTCTGGCACTCCAAATTCTCCACAATATTGCATGGTAGGAGAAACTTTGTTGCTCCAACTTTGCTTCAGCCATCCTTCTCACAAGTATTTGTCTTGAATTTAAATGTGTGGATTAGTTCATATGAATACATGGGTTGTCGCAGTGGTGAGTAACTCATTTTTGCCAATCAAGGATTCTGAAGGGGTTGCAGAGAAGACAAGTGCAGTAAAGCTGGATGATGGTTTGCTTAATAGCTGCAGCTGCACCTCACCAAGGGACAAGACAGAAGTGGGCATCACTGCAGGACTACTTCCTGGGTTGACAACTGTTCATGAAGTTCATACTGGGGAGTATGCAACAAGAAGCAACACTTTTGGTGACAAGGACAAAGCCCTAGGAGGATTTAGTGATTTTGGTACTGAACTTGCAAAGTGTGAGAACAATGTGGGCACTATAAACAGAATTAATAATGATGACAGGCAGGGGGGCTCTAGAGATGACCACACCAAACAATTGTTTTCAGTGGAGCAGCAAATGATGGATCTAACAAATCTCTCACCTCTGGAGGAAAGTGTGGTTCCCAGCTCTATACCTGTGGAATTGGTGGCAACTACTGAGCCTCAGGTGAAATCCTGTAATGAGTCAATGGTGCAACATCCATTGTGCACAAGAATCTTAGTGGAGAAAAAGCCCCATGGGACTGATCAAAGGAAGGGTCTCCGCAAAGGAGATACATCTTGCAGTGAAAGGCATACGGAGGAGTTAATACTTGATTTAGATGACGATGAAGAAAGTGAAGCTAAGAAGCCTATTCTTGTGAGTGCTCAGGTGACCAGTGTCGTTGATAATGAGAAAGACTCGATGAAGGGTAGCAATTCAACAGATAACCCCAATGAGCTCCTTGTCAACTTGCCAAGCACTAGCAGGTCTGAAACTCTATCCTGGTTGGTTATGGATGTTTGATATGTCTCTTTGGCAATCCAGGAAACAAGGCCCAAGCTTTATATATCTGAAACATTCTTTGCACTGTATGGTTTTGTCTGCACTGTTTCATCACAGTCAGTCTAAGTGATGTTAGCCTCCAAAATTCTGATCAAGCATATTAAGCTTCAGAACATTTTCATTTATTATACTACGGTGTGCAAGCACACCCTGATTAATGTGCTGGTTGGTTTGCAAACAGAAGTCAAGAAGAATGCTACCAGGGTTGTGAACCAATAGTGGCTGACAATGCAGCAAATGGAGTGTGTGAGGAACAGGGTGAGAGTACCGGAAGGTTGAGTGATGTTGTCAATCAAAGAGGGAAACAGAAAGTTATTGAGCTGAGTGATGAGGAGGAGGATAGCAACAGGGTTTCTATTGAGCGAAAAGCCATTTCAACACACAACAGCATCCAGAGTCTTGATGACTGTAATGTTGATGGTGGATGTGCAACTACTAGTGGGATTGAAATCAGCAGTGTGTGTTTAGAGAGGACTTTGGGAAGTGCAGCTACAAAAAGTTGTGGTGCAGAACGTCATCTATTCAAGCATTACAATGCAGGGGGAGGGGCAGTGGAATGTGTGTCACCATATTTGCCAGGAAGCCTAAGTTCAGTTGAAGAGTTGAAAGTGAAGAAGCACGGCAGGACTTACCGAAGGCAGAAGATGCAACAGGGCAAAGCAATTGCAGGGGATGACAGCGGGGAGGAAGTCCATGGACCTGTGGCCAACACAAACAATGCTAGGAGCATTGGAGACATCCATTGCCTCCAACCACACCAGCTTGCTGAGGGAGGATTGAATGAAGGTACGATAACTTCTGAAACAAATATTCCCATGGGAAGCCAACTAGTATGTGAAACGAATTATGGGAATGCAGTGATTATGTAAGTCTGTTATAACTGGAGAATGTGTTGAAACTTTGCAGTTCAAAAGTTCCAACAGTTCTCATGTTGAATGCTGAAAATTCCTACCTCACAATTCCCCATGTTTTGAAATGTATTTCAGTTGTGGCTATCTGCTACTGTGATAAGTTTTTGGCTCCAATTGTGTGTCATTTTCAAATTGGATATTCTAGCTAATGGATTTCTCTTATGTTGCCTGTATGCTTGACTAAGGTAGAGAACTGTGCTTGCGTGCAGCTGGGAGCTGTCCAATCTGTTTCCAAACTCTTCCAACGGGCATCTCAAATGCAGAGCTCAATTCTCACATTGACCAATGTCTGGCTCATTCTAAGTGAAACATTGTACCTGCAATTGCATCCTGTGCCTACTAATAAGAGTTGCACTAATTGAAATGTTTTGGTGGAGCTTTTCCACAGAAGCTGCCTATTGTTAGGTTTTCTAATGCTAAAATGCAATTGCATGAGTTGTAACTTTTCAGAATAGATCCATCTTCAATGGATTTGCTCTGCGTTTGGAGAGAATAATTCAACAACTAATGAAATGTTGCAGTCCAGATTTTGAGTTGAAGTCCCACTCATTATCATATGTGGTGGTCTCCTGTTGTACAGAATATTAAATTGATCCAGGTTTTTTGTCAAGAATGAAGCAGGAGTAAGCTTTCTGCTACCATGTTCTGTATTTTTTCTTAAAATTTTGCAGCTAGACTGAAATCTGGGCATGCAGATTTTGCATTTTGAGCTGATCAGCCACAGTTCACAGCAGATGTTCATGATGAGTTGTTGGAATTGGGTGTGCATTGGACCCAGAGATTTGAGTTAAAGAATTCCTCCCTTTGTTCCACAGTTGCATCTATTTGCAATTGGCTTTGAAACTAAGTCAAATGCATAAATCTTATGAATACATGGATATGTGATCTTGCAGCATTTGGAAGGTTCATTTTTTTCTATCTACTTCACTCAAATTCTCTTGACCTATCTGAATCAATAAACAATCATGCTTTTACGCAACATGAAACTAAAATATTCAGGATGGACCAAAACTAATTAATTTTTCAACAGACATGCAATGGAGCCGCCCTTGTACTGCTGCAAAAGTGGGCGCAGCTGGGCAGTGACAGTTTAGTATGCTTTAGCTTATGATATCTTATGGCCTATGTTGTATTGGCAAACAATTTTCAGTCCTTGATTGAACTATGAAAGGATTTTACTTCAAAGGTGTTTTGGCTGAATGTACTTCGGCCTATCACATTGAATCCTTTGTACTTTGGTCTGTGCAGTGATTTTTTTCAGTGCATGATCGACTCCTTAATAAATCATCCATGCAATGGGACATGCCAAAGTCTGTAATGCACTTAATTTAAAATTATGACACCATCAATTGCTGGTAAAAGAAATAGAATCTAACTAAACGAAAGATAACATGTGCTCAAATTCATATTTTAAATGAGTTGGATTTGAAAGGCATTTGGGGTGGAGGGAGCCAATTGTTAAGAATTATGGTACTATTTTCAAACAGTTTATGAAAACACACTAAACAAAGAGATTGTCATCTTAAACTAATTTTAAATCAACTTAAACAAGTGGATTTTATTTTCAAAATCACATCTTCAACCATATTGTGTGGCTTTTAAAAATAGCCTTAAAGCATTAATTACTACAATCTTGCATAGTTTACAAGGGGCAATAATAGGGTATAATTTAAGATATAATAATGTTGGTTGGTGCTTCTACCTTGAAATATGCCAGTCTTTCTAATAACAATGTCAAAGCACAACAATATAACAACCCTTATGAAAAAGAATGTCCACTTTCAATGTTCCACTTATTGGTTCACACTAGCCTTATTTACAGATGCACCTCAAGGATTTACAATTAACTTAAAAAAAAATTAAGGCCCTATTTTTAGATGTGGCCACCAATGTGGCAATAATCTTATTGACCTACATGCCACCAAATGGGCAAATCAAAGGGCAACAAAAAAAAAAAAACCCTTTCAAAGTTATTTCAAACATTTATTTAAAAATTTTTTGAATCCCAATTTAAACCCTCAAAATATAAAAAAATTACTGGAATGATATGAAGTCACTTATAATAGCTAGAACTTTTAGGAGTTAAAGGATATTATAGATTCTTAATATTATAGAACACCAAATTCCAGGAAAATGATGCCAGACTCTTGAATTTTTAAGAAAAATTGGGGTTGCAATAAAAAGGATACTTATATTATTTTTTTAGTAATTAATTTAATTTCTTAAGGTTTGAAAAGAAGTAATTTGGCAGTAAAAATAAGATTTTGACCCTCAAAACGCAAGAATGTTAGACTAGAATTGTTTTGAAATCTTACATTCAATTATAAATTCAAATTTCAAAAGCAAAATCGATTTTTTTTTTTTTTTTGATTAATTTTTGAAACCCACCTTGGCCCCTGCCCCCCAGTCTCCCACCTAAGGAGAGACTGGCTCTTTAACAATAGGACCGATTTTACTTTGAAAACATCCCCAAATCCCCAAGTTTATAATGTAATGGTAGTATGGTTTTTTTTAAGAATATATATATTTCAATTTTTTAATGGTGAAAATTCGGAAAAAAAATCCAAACTATTAGGAAATTATTTACACTATAAAAACACGTCTTTTCAAAAAGTTCCCAAATTTTTTGGTGAAAAAACCGGGAAATTTTGTCCGAAAATATCATTGGTGAGACCCAAATCAAGGGCTAAATCTGGCGATATCTAGTCATCAAAAAAAATCACGATAGGTTTTTGGGGATCTCGATTTGAAGATCTCAGTTCGCCCATCATATTTGATGAGATTCAGGATCGACCTCGGCGACAAAGAAAAAAGGCTGCAAATCCTGCAAAGGTTCTTTTTGGGAAAAGAAATGGCACAAAGTCGCCATATTTCAAGGAAAACAAAGAAAACTGCCAGACTTTGACCATAGCTTCTAGGATTTTGCCAAAAACATAGCGGGGTTCCCAAAAATTGTTTTTACTTTGCTCTTTGACTTGTAGCCAAATTTGGCTAAATCCTCTTCTGGATGATACCCAGTCCACATACCTCACAAATTTGAAAAAGAAAACCTTGATTAGGATACGTTTCTGGGGATCTCGAATTTAGGATCTCAGATGACCCCTCGAATTGATGAGGAGGCATTTTGGGGATCTCATTCTAGAGCCCTGGATTAAGGCGTTCGTGTCGTGTGAAACGCTCCATACGCAGGTGCTTACCTTTTTTGCATAGGTGCACGTGGCATTCTATCGCGTCGCTCTATCCATCGGTCGCTGTGGTCCCTTTCCGGTTAATCTCAACGCTTCGAGGCGGCATCCAGCGGTTTTCTGGTTAATCTCAACGCTTCGCGGCGGCATCCAGCGGTTGCCCGCTCCACACTTGCCTTGCTTTCCAATGTACCCTAAAGCACCACGACGGTTTCCTGCGCGACTTCCCTCAACGATTTGGATTCTTCGCTGCGAAGCGGCTGGTTGCGTTTGATTGTTGTATAGACTCTCCGGAGTTTGCTTAATACCTTGTGTGTTTTGTAGTGTCCTCTATCTGTTTTTTTTGGAGTGGTTTTTCGTAGTGTTCGTTTCTTCCTCTTGTGTAGAGACAAGAAGCAACGGTGGAGAGATTCTTCTTTTCGGTTTGAAGGGAGAGTTTGTTGAAAGTTGCGGATCAGATATTTTCCACGTTCTGCAGGAGGTTCTTTTTTTGGAGTTTTGTTTCTGTTGCAAACATTTCGGGGCTTTTTCTTTGCGTTTGTTTTGTTCCGGTTTGAGGGTTTCGTTTTTGTTTTAGGGTTGAAGGACAGCTCCGTAGGGTTTGCGTGTGGTGGGGGTGTGAGTGTATCGGAAGGATGCGAGGGCTTGCATGTAATGCTTGTAACGTGGAATTTGCGGAAGAGAGTGCGCAGAAGGAGCACTACCGATCGGAATGGCACCGTTATAACCTCAGACGCAAGGTATGCATGTGCTCATCTATGGTGTAAGAGAATTTGAAGCATACATACTAGTGTTGGGATAGGAGGAAGAGTTCATGGCCACCTGCTGCACAGCAGCCGTGAAAGTGAGAATCAAAGCCTTTTTGCTCCAAAATTTGAAGGACAACCTGACGAACTGCAGCTAACCCTAAACTATAAAGCATAAGGAAAACATCGTCGTGAGCAAGACATCTTTATTGTAGCTTAAGGGCAAGAAAGGTCTCAAATCATGTATTTCTATCAGGTGGTCGCGGTCATACTGTTAGAATATAGGGGAGTGCATGCTAGGTCTTTTGCAAGTCACATGGTTTGCCTTTCTTGTTCCCTGGGAGAATTGGAGAATTGCCAGGTAGCACCAGCCATGCTAGTGAGTACTCACTGCAACAATCTTCATACTTTTTTCTCCTGAGGGTGGTGGAGAGTCCGGTTCCAATTTGTGTCAGGATAGTCTAGTTTCTCAAATTCTGCTGTTTTTTTTTCCTGGGGTGTTTCAGGTAGCAGGGGTGCCTGGGGTTACAGAGGGTCTTTTCAATTTGAGGTTAGAAGCTTTGGCAGCAGAGAAGAAGAAAGCAGATGGCGAGCGACTGCTGTATAGGTGCTCACTATGTGACAAAGAGTATAGCACAGTCAAGGCACATGCACAGCATCTGCAGTCAAAGCTTCATGTCAGTCGGGCGTCAAGCTTGCCTTCCCCTGCAGATGCAGGTAATTTCTGATTCTTTTCATTTGCTTCCTTCTTGTGGAGGTGAGGCCAAAGCTTTGTGCTTTAAGAATTATGATCTGGGTGTAATCATGTTCTCATGTGTTGGGTTTTTGTTGGCAGGTGTTGCAGGGGTTCGACCTGCGCCAGCCCGACCCACAATTCAGGAGAGGGAAAGAAGTGATAGAGCTAATGGTCAGGCCATAAAAGAAGAGGATGAAGAGGAAGATGGGGATAGTGAGAGCTCTGAAGACTGGGAGGAAGTTGATGGGAATGAAATGAGTGATGAAGAATCAATTGAAGAGGTGAAGGCTGATGGTGATGGTTTGGGGCCAAGTGAAGGAGAGTTACAAGAGTGGGACCCGAGTTGCTGCTTTTTCTGTGATGCAAAATCAGCTGATGGCAGCATTGAAGGTTGTGTGGAGCACATGCACAAAGTTCATGGATTCTTCATTCCTGATTCTGAGTATCTTAAAGACCCACGCGGCATGCTTAGCTATCTTGGCCTCAAGGTTGTTCAATCTTCATACTGAAACTTTATATGGTCTGAATCATCTGGGCTAGGGTTGTCTCTGAGAAGTTTGCTTTTCTGGGAAAGGAAATCAGGAAATTTTCAGTGTTTATTTCTTCTTCCTTGATCTTGTTTGCTTGAGTACCTGGGTAATTGGGGTTTGGTGTTTGGTTACAGGTTGTCCGGGGCTTCATGTGTGTCTATTGCGATGACCGTGGTAAGCAGTTCCAGAGTTTGGAGGCTGTTCGTAAACACATGGAAGGAAAAAGTCACTGCAAGCTGCGATATGATGATGATGGTGCAGTTGAAGAGGAGCTTGAAGAATTTTATGACTTTAGCAACAGGTGTGCTGTCCTTTTACAAACTTATCTTTAGTATTTTTTGTAATCCTGATGACTCTGAAGTCTCTTAAAGCTTTGGGGTTTGTGAGTGTTGCATAAGCTAATTGGACAAAGGAGCAGGTGAGATGTGTTTGAGGTTTTATTGGAGGCTGACCTCTTTGGTGTCTCATTTGATTCAAGTTGGAAAGTGCATGCTGCTAACATGATGAACGGGTTTTTTGATTTCAGCTACATGAGCAGTGATGGGACCCAGCTTATTGCAGTGCATGATGGGATGGAATCTCATGTTTCACTGACCCCTGGGGGTTTGGAACTCATTGTGAAAGGGGATGGGGGAAGCAAGACAATAGGGTCAAGGGAGTTTGCTCGCTACTATCGCCAGCGGCCCCGTCCTTCAGAGAGTCGTGATGGTGTCCTTGTTAATGCCCTTGTTGCAAGGTAATTTCCCATGCATTGCAGCTGTTGAAGTATTGTCAATTTGTTTAGAACCAACCCTGTTGGTCTTCTATATGAAGTTCAGTATGTTACAAGCTTCCAATTTCACCTGGGATTTAAGGGCAGTTTTACTGTGATGTCTTTTTTCTGGGACTGAGGTGCTGTTTTTGTAGTTAATGGTTAATTTACTGACCATATTTTGGGATACAGATACCAGAGCATGGGACTGGCAACTCAAGAAATAGGGCGAAAGCATGGCAACAAGCCAGAGGATATGCGGAAGATGCCATCAGCTAGGGCAGAGGTTATTCGCTCAAAGATAGCTCTGAAGAACAATGTGATACGAAACCTTCCCAAGAACTGTACTTATTGATCATGTGGGTGCACTTGAGCAAAAACTATTTTGTTAGTCTTATGCAGATGGAGTCATAATCACTGGGCATTTATACCTCCTGCAACCTAGAGCAATCTCAGAGAAGCTGGAGAAGCAGATTGTAGGTTGTCAGTGGGTCAGGTACCAGTAAGAGAACATTTTCGAAGAGAAAGGGCTGAGGTTGCAAACTCTTTTCAGGGTTAAGAATTTAAACGTCAGACAGTAGGTTTTTCCAATGGATTGTTCTCAGCTCATTCAAGGGTCAAAAGGGTTGGGAGAGGAAACAATTCCCAAGGCTCTCTTGCAGCAGTAACCTTCTGTAAATTTGACCAATCTGGTCTTTTGAAGAGCTTAGGATAAAGTTGAGCAAGTATATGATAAGGCCACCAAGGATTCAAGGTCCCAGAAGATGTTATATAAACCGGTTGCCACTTCTGTTGGTTTTTCACCAGTTTGTGTATGCCAGATGAAGGACTTGCATGCTGTACCTCACACTTGTCATGAACCCAAGCCCTAAATGTGCAGACTCAAGGGCCCATTACAGTATGGTTATGCTTCTTAGTGTTCATAACACATCCAAAATGTCCATATTCAGGGGGCCATTACGATGTGGTTACACTTTTTAGTGCCCAATATGTGTGTCTGGACTTCACCAGACACGTCTACAACTGGGCAGGAATGCAGGAAAGAAAGGAAATGCAGTACAAAGTACTGCCTGCATTTAACACCCACAGCTGATTTGAAGAAGCAGGGGCAGGGGGTGTTGCGGGTGTTCTAATGTAGGAGGATCAGCCCTTGTACACAAGAGGACTTAGCCAAATTTAGCTACAGGTCATGCATGTCAGGGAGTAAAGTAAAATTTGTTTTGGATTTCGCCATATGTTGGCGATGGAGTGGCAGCCCCTTTCTTTTTTGGGTCACCTTGGGCCACTAAAAAACACTGATATATATTACAATAAACCACATCTATAATCACACCCATTTTAATCACATTTTGGTTTGTGTTGCAATTTTTTTTTGGTAATCATCTATTTTGGTAAGAAACACCATTTTTTTGAGTCACTATCACATTCATTAGTAGCACAAAACATTTGCAAGCTTTTTTAGTAAATGTGACTATAATGGAGAAAATGTAGGACAGATGTTAGGGTTTTGTAAATTGTAGTTTGCTTTGGCAATGTTAGCATTGCTTTGTGTTCAAGTTGTGCAAACAGACAACCAAAGAGGCAAAAGAAAAAAACTTTCTATTGCAAGCAAGTAAAAAATAATGGGAGCTAGTAAAAAAAGCAGAAATTTTTTAACTGATGCAAAATTAGGTCACAATTGGTGCAAAAAATAATTTGGTCTCTCATGCTGCTAAACAAAGTGTGTTGAATCTTGAAGCTGCCTCCGAGAGTTAATAGGAATGAATTTGCATCGTGTGTCCCTGACTCCATCTTTCGGGAAAAAATATGGCAGCAATAAGACAAGATAATGAAACTTCCGGAGCTGCTTCTTTGTCTGACATCTCAGCTGTAAATATCCAGGATTTTGGAGAGAATGCTGTAGACCAATAAATTCCAGTCCTAGTTTCTCTCGACAAATGTGAAGCGTGATGGGTCTCATTGATTGGCCCATTAGGAAAAATCCTTTAAAATTTTGCATTATCTCAACATAGAAATTTCCTAACTTTGGACAATACTGAAATGAAATTTGTATGGCTTCCCCCATATGGCCCACCTATGTAGGCTGAACAAGTACGACTTTGAGCAAGCAAAAGGTTATAAAAGGTGAGGCTATTGGAAACATCATACATATGCATGTGAAACTGTGGGAGCAACATAGGGAACATTTAACAAAGCATATGTGACAAAACTAGAACTGGGTGCACATTCTAGACTCATGCTAATATCAATTAGGGCGAAGGCATCATGAACCACCTTGAGACATGAAAGTTTCACTTAACAATGCATATGTAGGCTGAAGTTGACAACCAAATTGTACCAAATTATAGATAATAAATGTATATTATGGTTAACTCCCATATTGTAGGTGCATCCCCGTTTTAACCTTGAGGTATCAATAGTTCAATTTATGTTCACTTTCCCCTTATTCACATGTTGAATATTAAGTTTTAACTGTCTAGGCTGATATTTGTTTATGATATTTTTGACCTTTCCTTAACTAATCCCTAATTTCCAAAGTTTGAAATTTCACAATCTTAAGTTTTTGTTATAGATTTTTGCCCAGATTTTTATTTCTCATTTTTTGATATAAAAATTGTGGCCAAAATTTCCCCAGAAGTAGCAAAATTAGTTGAATTTACAGTAAAAAGTTTGGAAGAACTTCCCAGTTTTCTTGAAGAAAAACCACTGATTTTGGCCATTAACTAAATGTAACTGCTAATTTCCAAAGTCTCAATTCTCACAATCTTGAGTAATTTTCATCAAATGGAAGATAGAGTTATATACTTAATACATCACATGGTTGTTTGCAAAAGATGAATAACCATTTTGTAACAATGATTAAAAAAAAAGGATTTTTTCTTTATTTAAAAAAGAAACCCTCCAATTCTTATATCTTACCCCCAAACAGCTGGTCATTGTGAGCACCCAAATGGAATGAACCTACACCTAGGGTAGGACTGCCCATCACCAATCACTACCTTATCATCGGACACTTTTTTAGATCTTTGTCATTTGTGTTTCATTTTTGAGTGATTTAAAATGTTATGGGAGCACTACCTCAAGCTCTAGAAATCATCTTTGAAGTGCAAATGAAAAGGAGTAATAAAAAAATAGCAAGAAGAAAAATAAGTTTTCCAACTCACAAAATGCGTTTATTTTTTCTTCTTTTTGGACCCCTCTCATTTTCAAAGCTTCTAACTTTCTCATTTCTTATTCAATTTAAACGATTTAAAGTGCTATGGGAATGCCACCTTCAGTTCTACAAATCATCTTTGAACTCTAGTAGCAACAAAGCAACGTACGAGAATTTTTTTGACTGTTCAGGAATTGGCTTTGTAATGTTCACTGGTTTGTTTTTCTGAGGTCTTGAGTTTGACCCCCCCTACTTTGGGGGGCTGTACCTTTCTCAATTCTAATCCTTTTTTTTTGACGATTTTTAATGAGTTAGATGTGTCAATAGGAAGGGTTCAAGTTCTGTTTGAACACCAGAAACAATGAAGCCCTGGCTTGGTTCCGGCCTGCCCTGAACACTTAAGTGTTCGCTCACTGACCGTTCTACCTTACACTGGTAGCTTCACCTTCTTGAGCGAGGCCATTTACCTTGGCTAAGGTCTGGAACTGGGGGCTAACTGGCAATGCAACTGCCAGTTCCAGATCGGAATTGGGTCTGATTTCCAGAACCAAAAGGGGAATTAAATTTTTTCAAGAACTGGACCAGAACCAGACCCAGGTTACATTGTTTTCTGGGAACCGAAACCATAACCATTCTAATTTTCCGGAACTGGAGGTTCTTGATAAAAGACAAGAACTGGCCAACACTGGTTTATAGGTTTTTACCATGGTAGCCTACCAGTTTAGGTTCTGGTTCACCGAGGGCAATTGCATGCATGCACTTTCTTGCACTTCTTTTTTTTCCTCCTTTTCTATCGCGAGGAAAGACGAAGAAGGAAAGCGTTGGTAGGTATGTGCGGGCGAGAGAGGGAGAAGGAGTTAGTAGGTATGTGCGCGAGCGAGAGAAAGGGAGGGAGCGAGAGAGAAGAGAGAGGTGGGCGGAGTTTGTGGCTATGGCCCCGTCGCTATGGCAGGCTTCGGCCTCTGGAAGTGGCAGTTGCTCGTCTTGGCTCTCCAGTAGTAACTGGCCATTGCTTCCTGGGCTGCCGGACGATATAGCTTTGTTGTGTCTGGCGCGGCTTCCGCGCACGGTGCTTCTCTCTTTGCGTGGAGTGTCCAAAGCGTGGCGGAAAGCCTTGGAGCATCCGGAGTTTTATGAGACTAGGGTACGGCTCGGGCGGACGGAGGAGTGGCTGTATGTGGAGAGCTGGAACGCGGGTACTCAGAAGGTGTCGTGGTTCGCTTTCGACAGAGCGGAGGCGAAATGGCGCAAGTTGGCTCCTTTGCCCAAGAAGAGAGGGTTTCCTGCGGAGGTTTTCGGGAGAAGCTCTACGGTGCTGGATGGGCGATTGTTCGTCGTGGGAGGTAAAGCGGGAGTCACGGGGCCGACGCTGCGAGACCTGTTTATCTATTCCCCTCTGTCCAACCGTTGGAGTAGGGGCCGGAGTATGATCAACACGCGGCATAGCCCTCTGGTAAGCGTGCTGAACGGGAAGCTGTACGTTCTGGGAGGGTTTGATTGCTTCAACAAACCGATGATTGCCTCTGAGTGCTACCATTTCGATAAAGATGAGTGGACGAGCGTGGAGAGCCAAGGGCATCCCTGTTTGCCTGCCCCGTCATGGTATTGCCATGGATGGCAGCCGCTGTGGCAAGGCCTGTTGCTCCACAACAAGGATTTCTACTGTTCCTACAAAATGGACGATTCACGAGCTGCTGTAAAGCACTATGACCCTAACACTGGCAAATGGGAGCTCAGGAAGCCGACTCTGAAAGCTTTGCTAAGGTCCGGTCTTCCTCCACTATTGTCTGTCATGCTGCATCTTTGCTAAGAACATGGCTTGCCTTTTCTTGCATTTTGCTATTATCACAACAGAAATGCAATTTAGGGTTGATGTTGAGAAACTTTGGGAAGGTACATGAGGTTTTCTGAAATTTCAATAGATTTCCTTATTGACCAAATAATTATGACCTTCATTCAGATGTTCTCTTGTCCCTACATTAGGGTTGAAGCTGAAGACCTTTCTGAAGAGTGCTGTTGGTCATTGTTGTTGGTTTCTTATGTAAGAGCCATCACTTTCAAACAGAGATGTTTTGTGCGATTTGGTTGAAGACAAAACAGGATGTTCTTTCTCAGGAGACTGGCAGGCCATGACTAGTTTCTTTTTTCATGCATAAAAGGTATTAGGTATCTCTATTAGTCAGTTTTCACATAACTGTGGTTGCAGCCTCAATAGTACTACCTCATGTGACCTACATCTTTGGTGCAATGCATCAGAACAAAAAGTATGAGTTCAATCCATCCTTGATTTACATGCTTATGTTGACAACCATGTCACTGCTCTCGTTGTTTGTAAACCTGAAGGTATGGACTTAGCACAGTGCTGGGGGGCAAGCTGTACACAATTGATTGGGCAGCAGGAAGAGTAAGAACAGCTGCTGCCACTGGCAATGATTGGATACAAGTTAAGGGACTTGAAGAGCTTCCTTGGGTGAAGATTTGGATGGGCAATCCACAAATGGTCGGGGTAGGGAATACATTGTATGTGGTGAAACGTGGCCTGCAGATTTTGGGAATTGAACTCAGTGCAGCAGAAACTACACAGGATTGGTTTGAATATGTACCTGCTGGGCCTGGTGTGGAGAAAGAAGAGGTGATAAGCTCTCAGGTCTTGGCAACATAATGAGGCATATTACTTTTCCTGACAAGCTGTTCTTTTTCTCAATGAGGTGGTTGAATTCTTCCTGGAGAAACCACACAAGAGTATGTGGACCCACGAGAAATCTCTGTGTGAAACTGGCCACTCAAAACAGCACAACACACAGGGTTACCCCAGCATGTGATGGAGATATGGAATTTGGAGACTCTGAATCTCAATTTATATACTTAGTAATCTCTCTGATAAGAGAAAGCCAGATAAAGCCAGTTCAGTGGATCATCTGTCAGGGTTGTTATGACCAAATGGGAGAACATACAGTGAAGTGATACTGCTGCCCTCATCAAGTGTGTTTCTTAAGACAAAGTTTGTTGTCAGTGCAGTATCCTCATGGTGCAATTCAATGCGCATATGTTGGTAGTTGTACTCGAAAATGTGCTTCAAAATTGAAGTATATAACAGTTGACTGCTGTTAATAGTCTGCAAAGGTAAGCTATCTTCACAATTTGGGTGTCCCTGGAAACTCCATGATATTGCATTTGATTTCATCTGCAAAGGTTCCATTTAGAATTTGGTGATATATGCATTCCCCTCATTCAAGAACTTTGCAGTGCATTGACCTGGAGTATCTATGGCCGCAGCAAGGACATCTGAGTTCATGCTTTAATGTTGTGCCTGGAATATTTCTTGCCACTTTCTTTCCTGGACTGAGACAAACGTGTAGTACCTCATGCAACTTGTTTGCAAAGAATTAAGTGCACATTGTTGCCCAAACTTTTCATGTACTATGGAATGGTGCAGCCCCTGCCCTTTATGTTGAGTTAGGCTCCAGGTGAGTCCGATTGGGTGAGCTAGGTGATGCATCCAACATAATTGGCAAAGGCAAGGCCATTCCATTAGATTCAGGTGTGGAGTGGCAGATTCAATGATTAAAAAAATGATTCATGTCCAACAGACACATTCTGGTCACTATTACAGAGTGTATGATCAACCACCTCAGACCTAAACGAATATTTGTTTGTGTTTTTTTTTGCTGCATAATAAATGCTAACCTTTCCGCTTTGAAGCATTGGAACAATTTGAAGTGAGATGTGTTGACATTGTGCATGCTGGACAGCAGGGAAAAGATGTAATTATATCACCAACTAATTGAAATTGAATGATTCTTGATGGACTGAGGCATTTTGTACCCCAAAACCCTAAAATTGGGAGGAAAGACATTGTAATCAATGTAATTATGAATGAGCTATTTTATTGATGAATAGTGAAGGACTATCAATTTAAAAACCAATTCAATTATCGAATGATGAAAAATAAATTAAAAAAGATTTGGAGAAATTGAAATTGTTTAAATAACATTGCCATTCATTTCCCAGAATAACTAATGCAAGTTCATGAGAATAATAAAATAAATGTGATATATGTGATAAGTAATGAAAGATGCTAACAACTAGTATAATTCATAAATGTTAATATATATGTGTGAATATGTAGAACCCAATTTGGGTAATGAAAAATATTTGAATAAATATGGGTGCAATCAGACTAATAGAAGTCACACAAAGTGTAATTAGTGTTCGATTTTTCATGTTTTTGTGTTAAAAATTACTGAATTGAATTCAAATTCTTAAATTGAATTCAAATACATTAAATGGAAGGAAGAAGGAGTTAACATTGTAAGGTGACATGGCCATTGCACAAAATTATGTTTGAATTACATTTTTGAGTTTTACAATTTATTTTTACAAGTTATTTTTATAATTTATAGTTTTATAATTTATTTTTACATGAATCCAAATGATGATCCCAAGCCACATGCTTTTATTATAATTATTTAGTCTGCATCAAATTGAACCATTCTCAAATTTTTTTTGATCAATTTTGAAATTTCGTATTCGATTTGTTCAAGATTTCAAGAGTGGTTAAAAGTGCTAAATTAGTTCTTTTTCATCTTCAAGTTTAGATAGGATTGATTTATATTTTTATATGTAATTCTTGAATGTATATTACATCACAATATGTAAGTGACATAGGAAATATTGAATCTTAAGTCAAGTTGAAAATTTACAAGTGTGTTATTCAAGAGTTGTTACACTTGTAGTGGTCATTGTATCACAAGCTTACCTCCACCCCTTTACATATTAGTATGATGTTATTTTTTTGATTTTTAAAATTGTGAATTTTTAATCCATTCCCCTTATGTAACCAATCATAATCTACCACATCATCATAGTAAGCAAACCTACTATTTAAAAATAGTCATCTATGTGAGAAAGTGTGGCTTTTATTAGTGCATTTGTATTCACATGCAATGTAATAATGTTAATTGGCATTGTATGGAATAATAATAGAATTGGTCATGTTCTAATTAATGTCAATTCATTGTGGAGTGGCCTTGCCTCTTGTGGCACTTTGAAAAATAAATCATGAGAGATAATAAAATCATTTAACTTGATTAGGTAGTTTGAATACAAAATAAATTGATAAACATGGCATTTTAAAGAAAGTCAAATTGCTTTGATAAGAGTTAACCACATTATGGCTACATTATTAAATCCAAACATTGTGGGGTTTCTTTTTGCCCCAAAATTAATTATTTCTTAAAAAATATTTTTTGAAATGTTTATTAACAACTTTTTTTTGGACTATTTAATAGTTGAACATTGGCACAATACTTCACCATCCCCTATGATAATCACCGCTCAATTTTTTATTAGTGAAAATGTGCATGTTTTCTTATTTTATTTGAAAAATGTCAAAATTTCAAATAATATTGAACTATGTTCACTATTTCATGGTTCACTTTCTTTTATTTAAGTTACATTTTTTATTTCATATCATTTACATTATACCCCCATTGAGTGTTGTGAAGGACTTTTGAAAGTGTGAATATTGCACTAAACAATGAATGAAGATATCTAATATTGTTTCCAATTTTCATGAACTTTAAAAATTTCCTTGGTTATGATTTAAATCCTCAAGAACACATTATGTGTATTTTGTCTTCAATTGTCACCCATGGATTGGTTCCCACAAAATCCTAACTAATAATCTTTTTGAACACCATGGACTTGACATGATAAAAATAACTCAAATGTCAAAGCAAGGATAAAGGCCACACGTTCAAGTGCATTAGTGGGGATGACTTCATGCAAGAATGGTAAGTGAATGAAAAGGTTTTAAATTAGTGTTGACTTGTTTGGGGTTATGCAAGAATTTCCACCCCAAGGTATTTGGATTGTAGATTCAACTTGTTTTTGGAAATGGAATCAGGCCATTTGTCTAGCCTTGTGTTGAAACCTAAACAAAATCTAACCATGAATCCCATGGCATGTTGCTAGAATCAAAATTGGAACCTTGTTGAAATCCTCTTTGAGTGTGCAAAGGTCATAGGGTTTCTATAGGCAAGTAATACTTTTCAAAAAATGTTACAATCATGTTGTAGTTTTTAGTTAGTTAGTGATTTGAGATTGGTTTTAAACCATAACACAATCTCTAATTTGGGGATCTTCTTGGTGAAATTTGAGCCAATATTTTACGTATATTGATGTTGGAATACTTTAGAAAAACACTACAACTAGAGGGTTAAGAATTTGAAGAATGGTGTTCAAAGCTTCATCAAAATGCCCATCAAATTCCTATAAAACTAGTTGGACCCAAAGCTAGAGGTTAATTAAAACCCAAAATGAAAGTTTTTTTTGAACCAAAAATTCCACATCATGGGGTTATAAATGTGTTATTTGGGATCTTTTCTAATAATAGTCCATAACTTGTGAAAATTATTTCAATAATTTTGGAGGAATCATTAAAAATATTTATAAAGTCACCATCTATTTCACTCCATACCCCTTCTTTGATGCCAAATTAATGATTGTCCATAAAGTCATTGAAATTAGCCATTGTCCATTTAGTCATTGAAACTAGCCATTGTCCATTTAGTCATTGAAACTTTTTGATTTAAAATTTCAAGTGAAAAATATTCTTTAAGTGAATCTTGTTGTCATGAAATTGAATGGGTTTAAGAAATTTGGGGTGTGATGTTCTTTATGGTATCACCCAAAGATGGGTTTGCCTCATCCACACTTAACATTTTAGTGTTAAAATATGCATTTTTAATAATGTTGCATCCACCAAAAATGGGCCACCTTATTTCATAACCACCCTTCACTTGAAAACTAATATATCATGGCTTCGAAATGAAGCCATGATTATGCTTTTGCAAGTGGTAATTCAAAAATTTCCTTAAGTAATGACAAGGTGTTATTTCATGAGATTGAAACGAGAGATTAGGTGATGGCACATTTGTAGCTATTACAATTATTAACACGTAGGAATTTTTATATTCTATAAAGTTGAAGAAGGAGGTGGATAGTCTATGGATCCATGTTTATTAGGTATGCAAAATGCCTTGGCCATGATGTGGATTACACCCTATTTTGTTCTAGACCTACACCAATTTCACTTTTCAGGAATTTGAGTAATTGGTTTAGTGAGTGGTATCAAGTACACAAGGTTTGTGGGTGATCCCCATTACATTTATTGACAATTGTCTAAATTGACCCCATAACAACACCTATTCACTTTCATTATTTACATGAAACATGATAATGTCTTCATGGAATGTACTCACACAAATAGGTCCAAGCATAGCAAGAGTAATCGATGCTTGGTCTTTCATGTTTTAATTTGTCAAAAATTACATTAATGTTATAAGTTTTTAACCTTTTTATATGGTAAAAACATGGTTAGGTGTTTCACTTTTGATATTTTGAAAAGTTTGCATCTTACACCAGTATGACATTTTCTTGTGGAATTCGAATAAGTGTGGACTTAATGATGGTGACATCTTTATTGCATCCTACATTAGTTTCACCATTATTGACAAGATCTAATGGTTTATTATTGAAGAACAAGGTAGGCTAGTTAATTTTGTAGATTCCCCAATTCCAAGGCTCCAATAGATTCATTGATGAGACTCTCATCAAAATTCCCAAGCCCTAAAACAATGATGCCCAATGGGCCCATTGTTTCACACTCATTTTCTTAACTTAAGAAAACTATCATAATCAAATCTTGCCATACCTATGAACAAAAATAAGACCACCCCATTTTCTTAAACACACTCCGAAACAAAGAGAAAAAAATTAAAACCAAAGAGGGAGAAGGCTGGTTTTTAATGGATTTGCAAATCCATAAACAAAGAAAGAAAGAGGGTTAGAGAGGGTTTAGGGGGTCTACTTAAATATGTAACTGGAAAGGTAGCTAGAATTTAGTTAGCCTAATGTAACAAGTAGTCAAATGGGCTATTTGGACTATCACAATTTTAGTTTTTTTGGAAACTGAAAATGTAAAGCCATATTCAATATGAATATTATCATTTAAAATATTATCCATGTTTCAATAGACTTTTAGTGGGAATCATATTCTAAAATATGGATAAATTTTAAGAAAATGGTGGATTTATAATGGACTAAACTGAAATGATGACATTGTATTTGTCACACAAATAAAATGAAAAATGTGGATTAAAAAAAAAGTCATAATAATGTCAAAAAAAAAGAAGCCACAATCAAATGAGGAATTTAAAAGTATGATGCATTGAAACTTTCTCAACATAAGAAATTTATATTTTAAAGATTTTATAATGTCATGATTTTTTTGTTTTTAATCAATTATTATCCATTTCACAATAAAATATCCAATTTTTCACATGGGTTTTGGGACCAATCACATGTCTAGTGATATTTGTAAGACAACATATCAATATTTCTAACCAAAAGCATAGGATATAATTATAGGATTTATATTTTGATAATTAACATATTAAGGAATTTTAGCTAGTATTAGATGTGGATTCTTCAAATTGTCAAAGTGAGCCACCAAACCATGCTTTTACTTGAATGAGTAGGCCTAGGTTCGGTAGGCTAAATATTAACACCTAATGGTAGTAGAATAACATGTCATAACTTATTATAGCCTATTCTAACTAATGGTTGGCCTAGGATAGGCTATGATATGTTCCCATGGATTGTAATGTACAATTGATTATTAGCAATGCCAATAAATGTTTCTATAAAATTTGATAGGCAATTGCAATAGCAAAGATGCCATGTCATCTACTTGACACTTATGTGTAATTTGTAAATTTAATATTAGTTACAAATATAGTTGTAAAAACAACTTGGTTGTCATCCATATGGATGATACCAATAATGGATGGGTATATTTAAGCTATAATGAAACACTTAGGCCCATCGCTAGTGGGTAAAAACATGGTTAAGTGGTTCAAAAGTGGCGTTTGAGATTCCATAATCTAACACTAATGATTCTTTTGGCAATTTTAACAATTATCAAACCATAAATCCTATAATTATCCCCTATGTTTTACATCATAAATATTAAAAAATCAACTTATGAATATCCCTAAACATGTGATTGATAAAAAAATCTATGCAAAAGATTAAGTTTTAAAATATGAAATGGACTTTCAAGGATAAAACTTTACCAAATTATGTCATTTAAAACTTTTAAAAATTAAAAAATATATATATTAAGAAATTTTCAATGCACTTCACTATTAAATTCTTCATTTGATGATGTTTTATGTTTTAAAAATTATTTTGATAATACTTTGACATATTTTTTGAGTCTGCATTTTTCATTTGTTCTATGTGACAAACATAATATTATCATTTCAAAAGTCCATTATGAGTTCAAAATCCTCTTAGAATTCATCCAAAAGTCTTATGATGAGTTTCATTAAATTTTGTGACAACATGAATAATTAAAAAATTGACAATGTTAATTTTGAATATGGCTTTAAATTTTACATTTGTATGTAATCTAAAAAAATTACAAGTGTGACAATCCAAACTATCCACCTATTCATGCTTTCATCCTAATATTTAATTTTTTTTGTGGTAAAAATTATTAAAGTAAATGTTGCAAGTTTTAAATGAATTTTTAAAATTATAATATTCTTAATGGATTATGGGAACATTTGAATAAATTTGAAATTAATATAATTACGAATATGCAATATTGGAAATGAATTTTTAAAATGTATGACTAGTGATTAAATTATTGCTCTCATGTTGCTTTAAAAACTTCTTGAATGACCTCAACAAACTAAAAATTGATATTTTTATGGGAATTGTTTTAGGTCACCTTCACATAATAGTATAATGCAACATCCTTTTGGGGCAAGAAAATAAAATCAAACAAAAAAATCAATTTCTATAACATCATTTCAAGAATATTTTTCTAGTAAAAAGTCTAGTTTTTTATGTGAGTGGTCTTTATTTGGATGGTACCATTAGAAACCATCTTAAATAATGGTTAAGGAACCAAAAGTGGCCCAATCATTTTTTGGGCCTTTTCCTTAAAATACAAGTGAAACCAACAAAAAGAAGGTGCAAAAGTTGGTTACAATATGTGTGTAACTTTGTAAAACACATTAAGATTCATGAGACTATTCACTTTGTATTTTTATTGTTTGTTGCCTATTTGCCCAAATTGTTTGTTACAAATGTTGCGTAGAGCCAAAACATTCCAAGATCATGCTTGAATCATTCAAAAACATGGTGGGTTTTCCACCTTCTATTTTTATCACTTGTTATTTGCTTAAACTACATGTTACAAAATGTGTACACTAACTTGATAATTGGATTGGCATTTCATTATTGCACCTTGTGTACATGTTATAGATGCCTCAACTTAAGCACCAATAGTCCCATGTACATCCAAAACCACCCAAAATCATGCCTGAATCATCCAAGTACATGTTGTAAACCACTTTATGGTGTAGTATCAATAAAAGGAGCCAAAAACACTCATTGACTACAATGAAAAACATACTTGAACATTGGAAAAAATCTTTTCGTTTGCAACCACATCCTATGTGATTAGGTGCAATTGAAGGTCACCTACAATTATGAACAATTGTTTATGCAACTATTTTTCAAGTTTGGATGAATTTTGGTTTTCTTTACAACTAATTTGTGAATATGACATATTACATCTTTCCATAGGTTGGTTTCTATGGTGTTTTCATATTTTTTTAAGACACCTTATATATATTTTTAATTGTACATGCAACCAAGATACTCACATTATAGTTGCATTTGATACTTCGGCTACTTAGTAACTATTTAGTAGCTATAGGTATTATAGGTAGGTACCTAAATAGTCTAAGTACCTACTTACTAATACCTACCTACTACTAGGTGCCTATTTATTAGGTACCTAATTGGAAGTAGGTATGTAGTTATATTAATTACCTATTATTATTTGGTACCTATTTTGTATCTAAGTATTTATTAATATTAGGTATGTATTATTACTAAGTACCTAATAGATAGGCTATAACCTAGGTAGTATCAAGTTGGGTAGGCTATGTAATACCTAGTATAAGGTAGATAGTAGGTAGTAAGTTGGGTAGGCTATGTAATACCTAGTATAAGGTAGATAGTAGGTAGTAGTTGCAACTAAGTTGTGACATTGCAATTAAGTTGTAATCAAAACTTTATCCCATATTGTTTGTGTCATTTTTCAAAGTTGTATTTAGATTATAATTAGGTTGGGCAGGTGCATTAAATATATTCAAATTTAACAATTGCCATATGGATGAGCTAATCAATTAGGCTTCATTGTAAAGGTTAAATTCAAAAGAAAATAAGATTTAAAAAAAAAGACCTTAAAACCTAAACTTAACTTAGCCTAGGTAACCTAAGTTTAACCTAGGTGCCATCTAGGTTAAGTTAGGTAACCTAGGTGCCACATGGCACGTGGTGGTTAGGAGTCATCCAAAACCTTAACCCAAATTTGATGTTCTTTAATGAATCCAAGATGTACATGTGGCACTCTCATGGCCACTTGATTTGTAGTTGTATGCAATTTCAAATAGTTAATTGCAATTATGATTACATTGTTTTTTGTCGACAAGTGACACATGGCATAAATTTTTTCATTAAATGCACAAAAATTTTAATCATGTATATGTGATGGGTGAAAACATCCTTGGGTGGTATTAGTAGGGATTTCACACCTTGATTTTTTTAGGCCCATCAAATTTTGAAAAATCATAAGAAACATTTAAATAAATATTTTCATAAAATTTTATACATGAGTACATATATTAGGTTCCACAAATTTTGAAATTTCAATAATATCAAAAATATTGTGTATTTTGATGTTCTTAATCATTGCATTTACCAAAAATGTCAGGAATGTTAGATTCGTTCCTTTCCTTGAACTTTTTGGTTAGGAACACAAATTTGAAACATTATTTGATTTTTCTTAGGAATTTTTTCCTAAGTTTATTTGGAAATGATTTTATTTTCAAATTTTTCTTAGGAAATTGATCAAATAAATATAATTTAATTATGAATTTCCAAAGTTAAAGCTATCAATTTTTGAAGGGGCTCTTTTAATTAAAGAAATACTAATTTTTAACAATTTTTAGTTTTTTTAATTCCAAAATAAATTTCAAGCCATAATATATTAGTGAATGCAATTGATAAACATGATTAATTTTTTTTAATTGTGAAAACATTTAAAGTAAAGGGCCCATGAAAATGATTTAATCATTTTTGGTTCCTTAACCATTCTTTGAGGTGGTTCTTAGTGGTACCACCCAAGGATGTTTTCGCCTTGACATGTGTCAAATTTTTGTTGATCAACATGGTAGTTACATTGTGTTCATAAATATAATTGCATGGACACATACACATATTTTATGTTGCAAAAATTCATTTGTTGTTTGTGATTATGGTTGGTGGCAACTTGTCATTTGTTGTCCAGTTGATTTTTAGTTGTAAGTGTTGCTTGCAAATAAAAACTAATTATGGATGCCAATTTCGAATGACACTTTTTCTTTTATTGCATTATAAAAAGCCCATTTATTTTATATAATGAAATAATTGTCCACATTTTGGAAGTGCATTTATTTATTCATGAAGTTGAATCTCTTGAATTTGACATCATTTCAATGGGTCATATTTGGTCTCAATGATGATATGCAATCCAAAAAACTATGTTTTAAAATATTTTTAAAAAAACTTAATTCTAATTTTAATATATAATAAATCAATACATGAAGGCCATGTGTACATGTATTGGTATTATAATGCTTGGTACTATAGGACTAGGCTTGGTACTAATCCTTGGAATCCTAGGAATGGATGAAGTTTAATCTATGAGGGGTGGAAGTTGAGATGTAACCAAACTTTGAATTTTATTTTCATATGACTTAAAATAACTTACTTACCACCCTAATTAGAAAATGTTGTAGTTTGGTTGAAATTTTCATATAAATTATTTGGAAGGAGGGTGGGAACTTGAAGGAAGGGGTTAGGTGGTAAATGATGTATAAACACATGCACATGGGAAACAAAACCCTATCATGTTTTTTGACCATAAATAAGTAAAACCTTTATAAATAAACACCATTTAGGATTTTGAGTGATAAAAAATTCATTTTGTTGTGTACTGCATCAATTAGGGTATTGAATGCACAATAGGAACCATGAATAAGATTTAGGATTAATCAATCTTGGTTTTTCCTTTGCCCATGTAGACGAATGTTTTTGACCTGAACAATGAACATGAACTTGGTTAAGCCTATGATCAATATGTGTTACATTGATGGGTGGTCAAAATTATTTGAAGACTTTTGACATGTTCTTTTATAATCATGTCAAAACTTACTTGGACTTTAGGACTAGACAAGACATTTCCAATCTAGCACTAGTTATCATCAAGTTTAAGTACCAAAAGACTATCCAATAAATGAAATAATGATTAATGTTTTGTTTGCACATGTGGTTAATTTTTTAGCAAACCTTTGGAAACTAATTAATTCTTTCACAAAATAATTTAAATCTGTAATTTTCTTTGTAATCTCAAAACTCAAAAATTTCAAGGTTTTAGAATCACTTTCATGAAAATTAGTGTTTTATATTTATTTAAATTTTATGTCATCACACAGAACATCTGTTTTTCTAGTTGTGATTAAAATATGAAAATATTTGAAAGAAATTGTTATTCCTCGTTATTCATAAATTTGATAAAAGTTGACATTGAGTTCTAGGGTTGTGAACTATGTTTCAAAGACACTTTAAGAACATCGTTTTCACACTGAAATTATGATTCTTCTTAACCATGAATGGTCTAGACATAATTAATAATGGTCTAGGTAATGATCATAATGATGAATGAACATGATCTACTATGAATATCATTATGCATGTTATATGATTTGAACTCTTAACCATGAACAGTAGATACAACCCTTCATGTTGGGGGAGAGGGGGGGGGGGGGGGGGGGGCTTTTTGGGGCTTTTTTTTCCAAGGGAAAAGCCAAATTGGAACCCAGACCCCTTATTTTACTTTTCCC